>Ga0206126_10004392_pt1 | contig 13609 bp, 14 predicted proteins | sample Helgoland_Spring_5_FD_148621 | JGI IMG/M metagenome (GOLD analysis project Ga0206126, IMG submission 148621) | Pelagic subsurface seawater microbial communities from Kabeltonne, Helgoland, North Sea - Helgoland_Spring_Bloom_20160412_1 | ecosystem: Environmental > Aquatic > Marine > Epipelagic ...
GAGCATATAGATTCCATCATGGGCAACAAACTGATTCATAGCAGCAAACCTTTAAGACGTTCTATATCTAGATGACGGGTTTTAAACTCCCCGCCAACATCCGCGGCACAGCGCATATCACAGAGTTTGCGCAGGCTTTTTAACAGCACCGGTAACGGCGGCCCGCTAGCAGTGATGCCGTTAGTTTCGGTGAGTGCCCCCTCATCGGCAGGCCGTTGAATAAACTTTTTCACCAGCTGCTCATGATGTTGCAGTGCGGTCTGACCATGGGCATGGCAGACCTGCAAAAAAAGCTCAAGGTTTTTCTGCATCCAGGGCTCATCCTTATCAGTATCTGCGCAGGCTAAAAAGCTATCCAGCAAGCTCGTGCGGCGCATGCAGTCGCGCAGCACCAACTGATCGTCCGGGCGCATAAACAGAAATTTATCCACCAAGAGCTGAGAATAATAAGGGTCATCTGCGCGGCACAGACCAAGCAGCAGATCGATCACATTGATCCCAGAAAAATCCCCGGCATTAGCGCCGCGGTATTCGTGCAGCCCCACACGGTGAGGTCGGTAATAGGGCCTGACGCAGTAAAAGAAACGATCAACATCGAGCTTTTCAAACAGCGCTTGATTGTAAGCATATACCTGTTCCAGTGACTGTTTGGCGCTGTGCAGTAAATCGTAAGTCACCGGATGGGAAATACCCAGAGGCAAAATTTGGCGCAATGCTTCTGATGCGCGAATAAAGGCAAAGACACTGCGGGTGTTGTAATCGAGAAACAGCTTCTCGTCGTCTAAGTCAGTGAAGGTTTTATAGACACCACTGATCGCGCGATTATGAGTTTCTAGGTGACTGGAGGCAAAGCGTGGAATCACACCCAGAGAAGCACCCAGTTGCATGGCCAGTGCCGAGGCTTCCTGCAAGGGGGAACGGGTTTCTCTGGAGGGTTCGGTAATTTCGTGACGGCGGCAGGCGGCCATATAAAAGCCCACATTTCCCAACAAATCGAAACCGCTGTCAAAGCCTTCGTCGGTATTGCCTTCATCGAGCAGGTCGCTTATCAGGGCTGTGCCCTCCTCCACCAAACGCTGTTTTAAAGCCTGACCCGAGGCAGGCACTGGCAGATGATCGGGCTGGCTAAAATGTAGCTCTTCAAGAGCGGTATTGATCTCTCTAAAATCACTCCGGATCCATGCATCAAGTGCCTTGGCTTTTTCGGTCATATATTGTTTTGCCTATTTATTCGAACGCTGTAATCGCGACAAATAGTAACAAAAGACCTTTAATGCTTTCGGCCAAATAACACCCGTATATCCACTCGATATGTATAATCAAACTCTTTAAAAGCCGCTATTGAGTTGATTATGCCTTTGAATCACCAGAACACAGATAATATTAATCTAGATAATACCGATATCAAGATCCTCAACGCCCTGCAGGCCAATGCAAGGATCAGTAATGCCGAGCTCTCAGCTCTGGTCAATCTCTCGCAAACACCCTGCCTGCGACGTCTGCGTAAACTAGAACAGAGTGGCTTGATCGAACAGTACACCGCACGTCTCAATCACAGCATGCTCGGCATCGGTGTTTCAGCTTTTGTATTTATTAAACTGAACAAAAACACGTCAAGCAATGCCGCGTCATTTGAAGCGGCGATCAGTGAATTTAGTGAGGTTCTGGAGTGCTGTGTTCTTGCCGGCGTGCATGATTATGCACTGCGTATAATGACCAATAATCTGCAGACTTTTGAATCCTTTTTAAAGGACAAACTGGCTACTGTGGAACAGGTGGAAGATATAGAGTCGACGATTATTCTCAATCAAACCATAGCCCATCGCTCACCCAAGCTAATTAGACCTTAACCCTTTAGAGGCCAAGAAAGAGCCGCTTCGCCCTACTTAGTAATTAGATAGTTGCGGCATATTTTTTCAACATAGCGGCAACTTCATTTAAACGTTTGCGCGTTGCCGGACTATATCTGCCTGTCGATATAAACCCATGGGTGCAATCCGGTAAATGCAAATGCGATACAGATACCTGCGCGTGCTGTAACTTCTCCACAAAGGCCAGGCCCTCATCTCGCAACACATCGTATTCTGCGGTCACAATCAAGGTATCTGGCGTTGAGCTCATATCCTCACAGAGTGTTGGACTAGTCTTAATCGCCTGTGGCTCTAACGCTTTCGGCAAGTAGGCGTCACGGAAAAAAGTCATGGTTTCCTGAGTTAATATCAGCCCTTTACCAAAACGCTGGATCGAATCAGACTCACCACTCATATCTACCCAGGGGTAGAGTAAAAACTGAAAGGCTGGTGCTACGCTCAAGTCCCCTTCCAGCAGATCGGCGAAAGTCTGCATGGATAATACTGCGGTTAAATTACCTCCAGCACTATCGCCACCCATACCAATCTTAGTCTGCTCAATACCCAGTTCAGCGGCATGATCTGTCACCCAGTTCCAGACATCTAAACCATCTTGCAATGGGCCCGGAAATGGACTTTCAGGGGCTAGTCGATAATCTACCGCAATCAGGTTTATATGAGCCTGACCGGCTAACAGGCTGCAGAAACCATGGTGGCTTTTAAACCCACCAATGACATAACCACCGCCATGAAAATAGACCATGGTCAGCTTGGGTATAGTTTTGATCGGGCGATAAATTCGAATGCCTAACTCCCGCCCACCCACATCCACCAATCGATCTTCTGTAGCAACATCAGATCGAGAACCACTGCCAAATAGTCGATCAAAGCTGTCATAGACAAAACGAAAAGTACTGAGCGGCGAACGGCTCAGCCCTGGGCCCAGGTTGCTTAGTTTACTGAGAATTCTCTGACCGGTAATAAGATTCATCTAGACACCTGTGAAAACTGTTGATGCATTTATATGGAGCTCTTTTTAAGGCTTGGCTCCTTTAGAGGTATTGGTTGTTACAGCTGCAACCTAAAGCAATCCAGACTGCCTAGCAATCAGAATCAAGCTTGGGTTTTATATCTTCAACCGCAGTGTACGCAAAACATGCTCCTGCAAGTTGAGAGGAATGCCGAGGTCGGTCGCAAGCCCCTTCCACTTCGAAAATGCCGCCACAGTACGCTGAATAACTTGCTTTTCAAAGCCTCGAGGCAGACCAGCATATTCCGCCAGATGCTTTAAATCACTGCGATCAAAGTTATTTGTTTTGCCATTGATACTGAGCTGGTGATTGCGAGTAAATTCGCTGCCCTCGGAGTGAACCAGATCATAGACAGGAGACAGATCCCATTGGCCATTTCTGTCCATCATGAAAGCGACGTTTTTAACGTGATCATCTTGGTTACAGCCGACAATATTAAACACCACACGGCGGAACTGTTCTTCAAAGGCACGCTTGGCAATATGCAAACGCTTCATAACCATAAATAGCTGTTCGTAGGAGTGATAGCCGCTTTCATAATAATCGTAGTGGGCAAGTGCGCCTAAGGTTTGCACAAACTTCTTGCCGCCATCCGTATCGCGATCAAAACGGCGGGTCATAAAGTGATTGCGGCCACTCTCTGAGAAGATACGGCTTTCCACCATATTTATGCCGCACTCTTTGGCCAATAGATAATAGCTATATTCCAGCAGACCGTAGCCTGATGGGTCAGCTATGCCCCAGTCACCGCTAAACTTCACGCCATCGAATTTGATCAACCAGTGTTCAAATCCTGCAGGCAAGTGTAACTGCCCAGAACGTACCTGTTTAGTCTCTGGGTTAAAGGCGATGACTGCCTTGGCCCGGGCGCCACCAGCGGAGGTGCCGACCTTTAAGATATCAAGTAAGGCCTGCTTTCCATCGGCTTCGGTGAATTTTGCGTCAAGGACTTCCTTGCTGGCAAAAGCCATTGAGGCAAGTTCGGTTAAGTCTTCGATTGCCAGCAATTTCCCCTCGCTTTTATCTGGTCCCGCGGAGGGTTCAAATTCCAGGGCGCCCATTCCTCTTGTTCCGGTGTAACAGAGACGATCCACTGCATTAAAGTCTGCCGGCTTGCGGCCCGTCTGTGCCAGCCAGACGTCGATCAGCCGCTGGCCGTATTTATCTGGCAGGCTATCGGCAATCAATCCTGGCATACCGTGAAACGATCGCGGGTGCAGATCCGGAAACTGATAGATGCGCCTGCCCTGCACCGGCATCATCAATGGTGCAGGCTCAATGCCAAAGCGTTCAAACTCAGGGTCATATTCAAAACGGGCGAAACGCTCGCCGCTGCCCATTGCCACGTAGCCTATAGTTGTGCGCCAGAGCTTTACCGTTGCGGTAGTCATTCGCTTTGATCACCCCAGCGAATCCGCGGCTCAGCCACGCGCCCTTTTTTACTTTGCTGTGCCTTTTTACTTAACGTTGACTTTGAGAGTACTTCAGCCATAGGCGAAGCAAAAGTTTCTGGTAGCAAGGCATCAATAGATGCAGTCATACTTAGTGCCTTTATTTGACCGTCTTGACCGGATTCGATACGACGCAGGGTTGCAACGCCAATACCCGCCTCTTCAGCCAGACGAGTTTGTGAGAAACCCTGTTGCTTGCGCACACGGGCCAACCTGCGGCCCATTTCTGTGAGAATGGTATATTCTGGCGTTAAATAATCGATTTTCATAATATCACCAATAATATTTTTTACTCTAAATCCACAAATAGCTATTACATGTGAGCGCTAAAATAGTCTTACAAGGTCAATATAGCAGGAAAAAAACAATCCGCAACTTAATGCAATCATTAATGATATTTTAATTGCTATTTTTTGATATTATATATCATATATAATATTTATATTTGAGATTCCACTCACGGCAATATCCTCGTGCTTTAACAGCAATAACGCACAGACGTTTGCAAGTTCCAGCCCAGTTAATAATAGTCCAGTTAACAATAGCCCATTCAACAAGCACCCTGAACAGCACATTGCCGCGCAAAACCGTGTAAAATCGGCGCCCTCGCATATCAGCCTGAATCCTTGGGCAGGCGTCTAACTAACGACTAATAACGATGATTGATAGAAGATTCTGTGTTGCCCCGATGCTCGACTGGACTGATCGCCATTGTCGCTATTTTTTGCGCCTGATTAGCCAGCACACAATGCTCTATACAGAGATGCTCACCACTGGTGCGATCATTTATGGGGACAGTGAATATCATCTGCAGATGGACCCTTTTGAACATCCCGTGGCCCTGCAGCTGGGTGGCAGCAGTCCCAAAGATTTGGCGACGGCCTGTAAAATGGCGGCGCAGTACGCCTATGCCGAGATCAACTTAAACTGTGGCTGCCCCAGCGACCGCGTTCAAAACGGCATGTTTGGCGCGGTAATGATGAAAGATGCGGAGATCACGGCTAACTGCGTGTCGGCAATGCGCGAGGCAGTAGATTTACCGATTACGGTCAAGCACCGCATTGGCGTGGATGACTATGATTCCTATGAATTTTTGCGCGATTTTGTCGGCCGGGTTGCCGAGAGCGGCTGCGAGGTGTTTTTGGTCCATGCCCGCAAAGCTTGGCTCAAAGGTCTCAGTCCAAAACAGAATCGCGAAATCCCTGAACTAAACTATGATCGTGTTTATCAGCTGAAAAAGGATTTCCCTCACTTAGAGATTATTATCAATGGCGGTGTCACAACTCTTGAACAGTCTCAGGAGCATTTACAGCACCTTGACGGAGTGATGGTTGGGCGTGAGGCCTATACCAATCCATACTTACTGGCTAGTGTAGATCAAGATATCTACGGCTCCAGCCACGGCATAAAAACTCGGCGACAAATTGCTGAAGAGTTTCTACAATACGCCGACATTGAGCTCAGTAAGGGCACTAAATTAAACGCCATGACCCGGCATATATTGGGTCTATTTCACGGTATGCCGGGCGCCCGGCAATATCGACGTCATATTAGCGAAAATGCCCATAAACCTTCGGCAACAATTGAGGTTTTAACCAGCGCACTTGAAAAGACAACTGGAGAATACAATTAATGAGTGACAATAAGAGCAAGTTGGCCCAACTTAAAGAGATGACCACAGTGGTTGCCGACACTGGCGACTTTGATGCTATTGCCCAGTATTCTCCTGAAGACGCAACAACCAACCCATCGCTACTATTAAAAGCGGCACAGATGCCTGCCTATCGCGGTCTGGTTGACTCTATAGTAGCGACCACTATGAATGGCCGACAGTCGAGCAATGAGCAGTTAGCTGACTGCATGGATCGACTGGCAGTGGGCTTTGGTGAAAAGATTCTCGAACAGATTCCCGGCCGTGTTTCGACAGAAGTGGATGCGCGCCTCTCCTTTGATACTGATGCGTCTATCGCCAAAGCACGCCACTTAATCAATCTCTATGAGCAGGCGGGCATTGGTCGCGAACGTGTACTGATTAAGATGGCCTCCACTTGGGAAGGTATTCGCGCAGCGGAAACCCTGGAAAAGGAAGGCATTAATTGTAATCTGACACTGTTGTTTAACTTTACTCAGGCGGTGGCTGCCGCTGATGCCGGTGCCTTTTTGATCTCGCCTTTTGTCGGTCGTATTCTCGACTGGTACAAGATCTCAACTGGCCTCACTGAGTATGAGCCTGCCGATGATCCTGGCGTGCAGTCAGTGACGCGAATTTACAATTATTACAAGCAGACTGGCTACAACACTGTAGTGATGGGCGCGAGCTTTCGTAATACGGATGAGATTACCGAGTTGGCTGGCTGTGACCGCCTGACCATTAGTCCGCAGCTGCTGCAGGCTCTTGATGATGACTATGGCACTCTGGAGCGCAAACTGGATCCAGCAGACACAGGGTCGAAGATTCACTATCAACTGGGTGGCGAGAACGTTTTCCGCTTTGAGCTCAACCAAGATGCCATGGCCACCGAAAAGTTAGCTGAAGGTATCCGTGGATTTGTTGCGGACCAGATTAAACTTGAAACCTGGTTAAAAGACTTAGACTAATGATTGATAAAATTAAGGCATTTTTTGCCAAGAATGTAGTTGATGCTGAAGACAGTTCACTCAGCGGTGAGCAACTGGCGACAGCGGCGCTGCTGATTGAAGTAATGGTTATTGACGGCAATCTAGCCGAAGATGAACTGCAGTCTATTAGCGCGACTCTTGCTCAGATGTTAGACCTGAGTTCTGAACAGGTTGATGAGCTGGTGCTGCTCTCCCGCGATGAGGTTGCTGATGCGACATCACTGTATCAGTTCACTAAGGAGATCAATGCTCACTTCAGTCATGAGAAGAAACTCAACTTAATGACGGCTATGTGGCGTGTAGCCTTTGCTGACGGTCATTTGGATAAGCATGAGGAAGGTATTATTCGCCGTGTGGCTGATCTGCTGCATCTGCGTCACAGTGAGTTTATGCAGTGCAAACTATCCGCTAGAGATAGCTAGATTTAATTAGAGAGAGTTGAAACTGCTGGACCTACGCGCTTAGTGGTCTGACTCTAGGGCGCGTATCAAATCGGTAAACTCTGAGCTATTTTTTGGATTGAGCTGCACTAGTAATTTGTGCGCCTCCAAAACCTGCCTGCGGATCTCATCCACTTCAGGATTAACCCAGGTAATATTATGAAGCTTGGCACTGATAGTCGGAACCTGCTGAATAATATCAAACAGCTCATCAAAGCCCATACAGTCTAAGGTACGCAAGATACTCGGGTTCTGGCAAAAGACCTGCACATCTACGCCATATTGTTTGCGACAGTGCAGCCCAAGTTTTGCCAGCAGTCCCAAGGTCGTGCTGTCCAACCCCTCCGCTTCCAACATATCAACCACTACGTTTTTAACGTCGCGGCTGCCAAAAATAGTTTCCATGTAGCGATTTAGCGAGCCGCAGAGAGTGACTCTGACATCGCCAATAAACTTGATGAGGTAGTTGCCCTCTACATCAGAAACAAGAATTTTTCCTGCGCTCAAGCTACATTCCTCTGGTCAACAGTAGAACGGATATATCGTCTTGGGGGTCTTCAATATCATCTATAAATAGTGCATCTTTCAGTTTATTCAGACTTACCGATTTAGTCGCGAGATATCTTAATAAGGTTTCCTCTTTATCGACAATCTCTTTTTCTGAGAGCAGATCAAAGACACCGTCGGACAACAGCACCAGAGCGAAAGACTCAGGCAGAGCAATCTCTTCAACCGCCCAGGTCGCGTCTTCAAAGATACCCGCCGGCTTGCCTTTGCCGGGGAGGTATCGCGCCTGACCATCACAGATTAAAATCGGTGCCGGTTGCTGGGCACCAATGACATAGCGCAGCTTTCTGGTCTCGGTATCCAATGAACCAGCGACAATGGTCAGGTGCTTGCCGAGGCCGGTGGCCAGCAGTTGGCTGTTAATCGACTCAACTAAACCCTCAGGGGCCTGAGCCAGGGCCGCATAGTCTTTTTGTACCTGATGCTTGCGAATCACTCGGCCAATCATAAAGCGCAGCAGAACGGTAACAAAAGCCGATGAGGCGCCATGGCCAGAGACATCGGCAAAATAAAACAGCAGATAGCGACCGAGGACAAAGTTGTAGCCAACAAAGTCGCCGCTTAAATAGAGTGAGGGTGTTATGGAGTGAGAGATTTCGTAATCGCCGAATTTGAGAGGACTCTCAGGCATCAGACTTTTTTGCACTTCGAGGCCGGCGAGCTGGTCTTGCTTCAATAGGCGCAAACTCTCTTGCAAATTTTGGTTGGTCTTTTCCAGCTCTCTGCGATAGAGACGCTTCTGATCACGAGATTGGGCAAGAGCATCAACTCGCTCAAGAATTTCCGCGAGCTCCTTGTCACTGCTCTGGGGAAAGGCTACATCAGCTACGCCGAGACGGAAGTAGTCAGCTACGCGATGGCTTTGATCGGGACTGAGTAGGACTATGACTAAAAATTCAGCTGCTAGGGCCTTGAGGTATTCGCGCTGACTGTCACTTTCAATGGCAATTTGATGGGAGCTGACTAGCAGTGGCTGCAGTAGCGGATCTTGACACCGAGCACGGATTTCCTCGACGTTTTGTAGCGCAGTCGACTGATCAATAAGCAACTGAAGACTGTGATTTGAGCCCTCAACACTGGCTTCTTTTTCGCCAAGAAAAAATATCAGATCTGACGGTGTTTTCATTGCTAATGCAGCTTTCGCAGGTGGTAGTTTAAGGCTCATAGTTAAAAATAAAGAGTGAGCCAACTGTCTGTCTCTTTAGTACTTGTTAGTACTCGTCAAAATCATCAAAGTCGCCAAAATCATCTTCTATGGCGCCATCATTAACCAAATAGCGGTTGCGTTGCAAATAAACATCTCTAACGAACAGATATCGATCTCCGCTGGCAATCTTATCAACCGCCAGCAAGCTTACTCTGGTGGTCAAAAGGTCCAATGCTCTGGCAGAATTACGCGCTCTTACATCATCACTATAGGACAGCGGGTTGGTTAAACTATCGATAAACTTGCTCGGCGCATCTCTGAGAGTAGATGGACCCACTAGGGGCAGCATTAAATAGGGACCTTCCCCAACCCCCCAAACCGCCAAGGTCTGGCCGAAATCTTCACCGTCGCTTTTACTAATACCGGCCCGCTCGGCCACATCAAAGAGACCCGCCATACCAATTGTTGAGTTAATCAGGAAACGACCGCCATCACGGCCGGCTTGCTTAAACTTTCCCTGCAGCAGATCGTTGGCTACATTAGTAATCTCATTGAGATTGCTAAAAAAATCACCAATGCCGCGCTTTAATGGGTTGGGCATAATATTGCTGTAGGTGACCGCAACAGGTCTCAATGCATACTGATCAAGGCGCTCATTGAGGTAAAACATATCGCGATTGAAACCTTCGAAGGGATCAACTTCTTTGGCATAGACCGATGAACTGAACAATGTCATTGCTAATGTGATTGTCGCCAGTAAATTTATGGCCAACTCTGGGGTCCTGGAGAGAGAGAAACGCTTCATGGGTGCTCGTAAATTATCCGTTTGCAATTGGTTGTATCTTACTGCCCTAATTGCTCGCCGTACACAGCCGAATCACTCTCAGCAACAATACTTAATATAATCCACAGATTATATCTTTGCTGCGCAGTTGCGAGAGAAGATCAGCACCAAATTCAAGTATGGCATCAGGATTAGAATACTCAAGTTCAACAGCTAATTGAAGCAAAGCGGCCCTGCCGGTAAGCCTATTCTGATCTAGACTCTGCAGCAATCGCTGGGTGGTTTGATTGATCTCCATAAAACCTACCTGCATCTGACGGTCACGGTAAATAATAATCCGGGTTGTATCAGCCGAGGCTTCGGTTGGCTGGAAATCAGGCCCAATTAGATGAACTGGGTAGTGATAGCACATCACCCAGGCCAGCGGCGAGATCACCGGCCTACTCTCAAGTAAATCCCCCTCTTGTCGAACTTCTGGAAAGTCTAAGGTCGACACATCTAGGGCTAATTCCACCCATTCGTAGTGGGCCAGCTGCAACATAAACACTGGATCCTGCGGCTGGGATATGCGTTCGCTTTCAAGATAGTGCAAGAACTCAGCCCCTATATCCAAAAAATAGGGACTGTGACTCTGGTGGCGATGCACGAAGTCGCGGATCATTGAGTTCCAACGCTCTGGGTCAGTGATGGATTTAAGGATTGGGAATCCATTGGCAATAAAGGATTCTATGTTATTAAAAAATAGGCTTCTGTAGATTTCGAGGCGACGATTTTCGATGCCTTCAGGAGCCGGATTGGTCTGAGGGTTTCTAATATGTGCGGCAAGTTCAAACTGCGCCCGCTGAAAGGCAGGCTGAGACGCAACCTGGAGTTCTTTTCTCATGCCTTTTCCAGCTGGATCGCGCTGCTGACTAGATTTGAATCACCCTGCGTGCGACTTTGGTATTTACCCTGATAATCCCTTATCTGACTCACCTCCAACAGCAGCTCATCAACCGGGGGAATATTAAAATCTCGCTCTAACAGCGTGGGAAAAACACCAAACTGGGCATAGGCGGCGTCCAATAGATGCCATACGGGATCTATCACATCGGCGCCGTGGGTATCGACACGGAGATCTTCGGCCTCTTCGTAGTGACCGGCAATATGGCCGTAGGCAATGCGCTCACCCGGCAGTGCCTTTAAGAATTCATAGGGGTCATAACTGTGGTTAATACTGTTGACGAAGATATTGTTCACGCCGAGCAACAAATTGCAGTCTGCTTTGCTCAAGACTGCATTGAGGAACTCTATCTCGGACATTTCCTGTTGCGGCGCGGCGTAGTAGGAGACATTTTCCATGGCGATACGCTCCCCGAGAAAATCCTGAACCTGGATAATCCGTTCGGACACATAATCAACCGCCTCTTCGGTAAAAGGGATGGGCATCAGGTCATAGAGATGACCACTGTCGCTGCAGTAGCTCAGGTGTTCGCTGTAACAGCGTATTGAGTGCTCGGCTATAAAGACTTTAATGGAGCGCAGTAGAGCCCAATCGAGTCCAGATGGCGAACCGATGGAGAGCGATAGTCCATGCATGACAAAGGGGAATTTTTCGGTATAACTGCGCAGAGCTGCGCCATAGCGACCACCAACATTAATCCAGTTTTCTGGCGCTACCTCCATAAACTGAACCTGTTCAAGAGGCACTGAGGAGAGAGGCTCGCAAAGCGAGCGCCGCAACCCAAGGCCTGCCCCCTGAACAGGGTACTGATGTGTCATCAGTTAACTATTCGACTTACAGTAGAACGGTTACCGCTAACTGACAACTGGGTCGACAAGCGCATTAGGCTGCTCCGTCACACTTGCCTTCACCGCATTTCCCCTCGGCTTTGGCCTTGTCTTCGCCACAGCTTCCTTCACCAATCTTTCCTTCACCGCATTTGCCTTCGGAATGGGCCTTGGCCTTGCCTTCTCCACACTTGCCTTCGCCACATTTGCCTTCAGATTTGGCCTTGCCTTCTCCGCACTTACCTTCACCACATTTCCCTTCGGCATGGCCTGCAGCAAGGTTGTAACCAGATCGCAGTTGATCTGCCTGAAAAGGGTTCTCCGCAGCAAAGGTTGATGAGGATAGCGCTACAGCTGAGAGTGCTGTGGCAGCAACAAAAGCTGAGCCAATAGCCGTGACAAGTGGATTGGTTTTGTGTTTATTCATTCGACTTTCTCCTTGTAATGGCAATGTTGCCAGATCGTTTTTCCTTGTATCCCAGTTCAAGACCGAACTGAGATGCTATTCTGACCTAACAGTAGCAAAGAAGTTTCACTGCAGAACGTTTATTTAAAAGTGACTTCCAAGAGTGGCTTCCAAGAGTGACTATTTAAGAGCGATGGTTTAATTAGCGCTCTCTAACCCGCCTGAACACGAAAGCGCCGCAACTGTTCGTCAATCTCTGCCCAGCGCTTGCTCAAACGCTTCAGCGAGATTGGAACCTTGGTCTTTAATTGCTGAGCAAATAGGGATACCCGGTACTCCTCAACCAGCCAGCAGTAGTCAAGCAAAGCAGCTTCAAGATTACTTGAAAGGGGCTGGTCTTCGATCAATGCTTCCCGGCATCCGGCCAATAAATCACTGATCTCGGCTATATGTTGACGATCTTTACTCTGCTGCACAGTCAGTTTTTCTACTCGCACCTGTATCGCTTTAATATAGCGCGGGTAGTGGCTGATAATTTCATCGGTGACAGTACACAGAGTCTCTGTGGCAAACAACCAGTCGAGCTGATTGCGGATATCCTCGGCAGCATAAATAGCTGGTAAGCCCATGGATCGCAGTTGCTTTTGCAGGTCATGCAATCCTGGCAACAGTGATTCGATAGACGCAGTATAGTCTTGGGCCAGTCCAACGACTTGGCTAATGCCCTGCGCATAGGTCTGATCAAACTGTTGTTGATCTCTGACAACTTTCTGATCCAAGAATAGAGCCTGTTGAAAGCTGGCACTGATCAATGGGTCGATTAAGTGCTGCCGCGCACCCAAATTTGCCGCCTTCAGCGCAAGATCTTTGCCGCGTAAAAGGTTTTTCTCTAGATATTTAACCTGCTCGCGACCGCGCAGCAGCGCCAGCCGCAACTGCCCTTGACGACTGATCTTTTCCGCTTGTAAAGGATTGTCCATCACTTCAAGAGATACCGAGTCGCCGCAGTCGCGCAGCGCAGGCCAGGCTTTAATCGTTATCTTGCCGTGTTGCAGTGCAACCTCTTCTGGCAACTCATCAAAGTCCCATTCAGTGATACCCTGGCGCGAGGCACTCTGATCTGCGGCCTTTTCTAGACCCTGACTAATTTGCTGTTTAAAGTCCCGCTGTAATTGCTCGAGACTGCGGGCCATGGCAATAACGGCACCTTGCTCATCCTCGAGCACAAAATTCATCTGATACCAGCTATCGAGACTCTCTTGACGCCATTGCTCTGGTTCAATAATCACTCCGCTAACACTGCGCAGGTGCTCCGCAAGTACTTCAGTAAGAGGCCGGTCCTGGGGCTTGGCTTTGCGTAGAAAGACATCCACATGGTCTGGCACAGGGACAAAGTGCCGGCGGGTCTGTTTCGGCAAGCTTTTAACCAGCGCGATACATTTGTCGCGCAGCATGCCCGGCACTAGCCATTCAAAGAAATATCGCGGCAGTTGATGCAACAGTGCCAGTGGCACCACAGCACTAACGCCGTCTTCCGCATGGCC
>Ga0206126_10004397_pt1 | contig 13602 bp, 12 predicted proteins | sample Helgoland_Spring_5_FD_148621 | JGI IMG/M metagenome (GOLD analysis project Ga0206126, IMG submission 148621) | Pelagic subsurface seawater microbial communities from Kabeltonne, Helgoland, North Sea - Helgoland_Spring_Bloom_20160412_1 | ecosystem: Environmental > Aquatic > Marine > Epipelagic ...
AGTACAGAACCTAGTTTTACTAAGTTCCCACCTGTAAATAAAACATTTAGTTTTGAAGTAGGTGATGAGATTCGTTTTGAGAATGATGAATCAAAAGTATTTAGAATAGAAGGAGTAAGACAAGAACCTATAAATAATAATGCTAAAGTAATAATTACTTTAGATAGATCCATATCAGGTGAAAATAAAAATTTCTTTGTAATTAGAAGATTTATACCTATTAGTAACTATGTTATTTTAAATCAACAAAAACCATATTCAATCCCTGTAGAAAAAAACTCTACTTTAGGTATTCTATCCCCAGAATTTAAGATACCAGAGTTATCTATCTCAGCAGATAAAATTGCTGCTACATTAACACAGGAACAAAGTCAAGAAGTTATTGTAAACAATACAATCAACATTCCTGAAACAGAAGTTACTATTGTTAACGATGTTACTGTTCCCTCAGCTGATACCCCAGCTCCTACCTATAGTTATTACTCAATGACTAAGTGTTTAGATAGTAGTACAGGATATAGAACATCAAGAAATACAGATGCCATATTCTTCTCTACTAATGATAGAGTTGTTGATACTGGTGGAGAAATATATATCATTACAGGAACTACTACCTCAACTTCTGCTACTTCTATTAGAGTAAATGGAACAGGAGAAACAGGATGTGTTAGTGGGGTAGAGGATGATGAACCAATACCACCAACCGAAACATTTGGTTATTATGGATTAAAAAAGTGTGATGATGGATCTACACCCTATACATCTCGACAAACTACAGAAGATTTGTCATTATCTATAGGAGATAGAGTTACATCAGGTCTGGATATTTATACTGTAATAAGTACTACAACCGCCGTAATCAACTTTATAGATATAACCCCAACTGGGGAAACAGGATGTCCTCCAGTCCCACCATATAGTTTAGTTACATTCACCCCTTTAGGTACTAACTCAAATGCAGCACCTGGCTTTGTTAAGATTTCTTATACCGGCACCAATAACATCCCAGTAAGTTATGGGATATCCTACCCTATTACTCGTTGTGTAGATACAACAGTTACAACATACGCCAATGGGTATTATGAGTTTACTCCTACTGGGGGTATGTATGGGTTGAATGTAACAACTGGAGCAACGTGTAACGCATAAAAAAAAACAAATATAATATTTATAATAAAATACAACATAAAAAATGGGCTATTTAAATAACAGCGTTGTAACAGTTGACGCTATTCTAACAAAAAAAGGAAGAGAATCGTTAGCTAAAAACGACGGATCATTCCAAATCACTCAGTTCGCATTAGCAGATGATGAAATCGATTATACACAATATAATCCTAATCACCCATCTGGTTCTTCATACTATGGAGAAGCTATTGACAATATGCCTCTATTAGAAGCATTTCCTGATGAATCACAAATCATGAAGTATAAGTTAGTTACTCTACCAAGAGGAACAGCTAAACTTCCAGTACTAGATGTTGGTTATACTGCTATTACCTTAAAACAAGGAGCACAACTTGCTATTACACCACAAACACTTAACTACCTTGACGCAGCTCAGTCATTTGAAACAAGTGGATACGCAGCAACAATCGCTGATATTAGATTATTATCTAACTTCAACGGTGTTGGTGTTAACACAGATGCAGCAACATCAGCAAACGCTAACTCAACAACTACTATAGGTACAAACGTATCTAAAACTGTTATTGGAACACAGATTAACTTAAGAGCAACTACTATTAATACGTTATTTGGGTCTAACTCATCAATAACAACTACTCTAACCATAATAGGTTTAGATTCAGGTGCTCGTATTACTGTTCCGATTACTATTAACAAAACATCAACAACTTAAGATATGGGATTCAAAAGATTAGATCCAGAAGATTTTTTAGTAAGTGCAGATTCTGTATCACAAACCGTATGGAGTAACGAGACTGTAGAGTTATCTACCTTCTTTACTTCATCAGCACAACGAGTAGCCTCTCTTTCAGGTGAATATTATTTAGCAGTAAACCAATCAGAAACAACAGTTGTAGGATCAACTCCTCAGTTTGATATAGCCTATGGTGATAAAACATCAGGTGGTGGGGTTTATTTTAACGATGCTGTACCTGGTAAATCCACTACATCTACTATCTATGGTCAATATCGTACTCTAGTATTAGAGGATGAAGATAAAGATTTTACCTTTAACTCATCATATATACCAGGATACATCTACGCTCTATCAATCGAAAGATCTAGATATAAAGAAAAACTACTACCCGGAACTTTATCTTTAACACTACAAGGATCAACAGGTCCCTCTATTACACTTACAGATAACTCAAACGATGTAACCCTTCCAACATATTTTGGTACTCAAAGAGCATATCAAATAGTAAGACAAGGAGCAAATCCAGGTACATCAGATGAGTTTAACGGTGGTTATACTAACTCAGGTTCATATGGTTTATTCCTACCTGACACAGGATTAATACTACTAAACGGTTCAGCCCTAGATCAACAACCAGGAGTTCCTACTAATGGGAATCCTAATATAGGTGTAGGTTTAGGAACTAATAGAAACTTAGATGTAGCAGGAGAAAATAACTCTAAACTATTTGAAACTATTGTAAGAGGTTCATCGTTTAAAGTAAACTGTGAGGAAACCTTAACATCAGATTTTATATTTGTTAGATCAAGAAACTCAGAGTTTAACTACTCAGAAAACCCATCGTTTATTAAGGGTGCGACTGGTGAGGTGTATTGGGATTCATACATAAACGCACCACAAACGTATGTAACAACGATTGGATTATATAACGACCAAAACGATTTACTAGCAGTAGCCAAGTTGTCAAAACCGTTGTTAAAGGATTTTACAAAAGAATCACTTGTTAGAGTAAAGTTAGATTTCTAAATGAATGAGCGCATACAAACAATTCAATTCTTCAGACATAATAGTTTCTCCATTAGAGGTAAACAAGGGGTATAAATTTAATATTGTACCCATACTATCCTCATCTGGAGGGTACTCTTTTATATCGTTTGGTACTGGCAGTTACTCAGAAAGTCTAGAAAGGATTGACGCATATGGTTATAATGATCAAGTAGAAAGATATATAGGTAAAAATATTGATTATAATAGTGAGTATAACTATTCATCTGGTCTTTATTCTTCCTTTAAAGAATCCTCTATTTACCACTCAATAAAACAACTATATTATACTAACTACGTTTCAGGTAGTGTAGATAGTAACGGAGATCTTATAATGTCCGATGCTAATCTACCCTATTTTAGACCTGATGGGGTTGTAACAGGTTCGAACTACAATACCATATACGAAAACTATAGACAAACTGATCTATTAGAACAGAAAACACTCAGAACCAAAAAAACAAAACCCGGAACATCTGATATGGCTGTATTATCTATTCCTGCTAACGTATTTGGGGATAAAATACAACCAGGATCATTTAAGTTTGATTTTGGAGCTTATGGTGCTTCATCAAGTGGTAGTTATACAGATGATGGAGAAGGTAGGATATTATCCCAATCAGGTGATGTGGTAGGTAATATAATATACACTCATGGAGTAATAGCAATAACTAATCCACATCCTGATAAGTTTGGTTATGGAAATAACCCATATAGGTATAGTAACTATGGTGATGACAATCAGATTAGTAGGGATTTTTATAAAGGATTTATATCTGGATCAAATCTAACTGCATCTCTTTCCTCATCATATACCTTTTATGAAACACAATATAAAGTAACAATAGGTGAAAGTGAGTTTAACTACTCACAAAACCCATCCTCTATATCAGGAAGTGATGGTATACCATTTAACTTCATAACAGGCTCATATTTTTCACCTTACGTTTCAACTGTAGGTCTATATAATAACGCGAATGAACTACTGGCTGTTGGTAAGTTAGCAAAACCACTACCGACATCTAAAACAACAGACACAACTATTTTAATAAACATCGATAGGCACTAAGGATGTTTAGTATTTATAATATATCAAATAAAATCAATGGCTAAGATACTATCAAATGCAGGCATAGTTACAGGGTTACCGGTAGAGGCAGAACACGTATCTCAATCGGTAAACGCATTAACTGCTGCCGAGGCTTACGACATAAACATATCGGGATCACTAACAGTAAATAATCTAAAGTATCCTATTGTTGATGGTGCTGCTGGTCAATCCCTACTTACTGATGGTGTTGGAAATATTACAATACAATCTATAGAAACGGTTAACACAGCATCATATGTAACCTCATCTAACGTATACGGTCCCTTTGGAGCTGATTCAATACAAACTGCATCATACTCCTTCTCATCATCACTTGCTGTTTTCTCAAACCAAGCATCATCATCCTTCTTTGCACGAGAATCACAAAACGCACAAACAGCAACTTCTGCATCATATGCTCTTACAGCATCATATTTAGAAGGTGAACGTAGTGCCTCATATGTGTCATCCTCTACTAGTGGAAATACTATAACGTTTACCAAAAGTGATGGATTACAAGTAACAAACGAGATTGTATCATCATCATACGCCTTGACTGCATCATATGCAATATCAGCATCACATGAGATTACCCAAAGAGTAACTTCATCATATTCTGAAACTGCATCATATGCTTTAACAGCATCACATGCCCTAAATGTTGATCCAAATACATATATTTCATCAAGTACAATAGGTGAAGCTATCTTCTTTAATAAAGCTAATGGGGAAGCGGATGTTGTTTATGTAGAAACATCATCATATGCATTTGTTGCATCATCATCAATATCATCGTCATATGCCCTAACATCATCCTATATTAAAGGGCCTATAGCAACAGCTTCATATGCTGAAAGGGCAGAACTAACACGACAAGTATCTTTCCCAGCATATAACGATGACAACGTAACTATAACAGAAGGTACTCCTCTATATGTTAGAGAGGTTGATAACGATCTTTACATAGTTAGGAGAGCAGACGCATCTGATCCCAACAAAATGCCAGCTATGGGTGTAGCTGGAACAACGTTTGCACCAGGAGAAACATCTGAACTATTAGTAATAGGGGAGATTAAAAACCTTAATACCTTCGGAACTATAGCTGGTAGGAATATTTACGTACAAACAGGAAGTGGTGGTTTTACACAATCCCAACCTATTCCCCCTGCTGTAATCCAACCAATAGGTATTGTAAGTGAAGAAGATTTTACAGCTGGTAGAATATTTATAAATGGACCTATGGCTGAGATGTCAGGTGGTAGTACTATATCATCCTCATACGCCCTAACAGCATCCTATGCTATAACATCTTCACACGAAGTTGTTCATGAGGAAAGTTCATCATACGCTGAGACATCATCATATGCCATAACAGCATCATATGCCCTAAACGGTAGTAGTAACTCAGTTACAGCATCATATGCTCTAACAGCATCGTTTATTGACAAAAATAGTTTAATAAGCTCAGGATCAGTAGTTACAGGTTCAACTATCATAGAATCCACTATTACGGGATCAACAATAATAGATACTATTATTTCAAGTTCAACCTTAGTTGATGTAATAGGTAGTGGATCATTTAGTGGTTCGTTTGTAGGAGATGGTAGTCAACTAACTAACATAACTGCATCAATAGCAGCTACAGCATCCTATATTTCATCTTCAAACGTAGATGGACCTTATGGGTTCGATAGTATAATAACAGCATCACACGCTGTAACAGCCTCTTATTTAACAGGCTTAGTTCAATCATCATCTTTTGCTTTAACAGCATCATATGTTAAGATGTCTGATGCCTATAGAGAAGATTTTACAGGTGTTAGTAGTATAACAGTAAACCATAACATAGGCTCAGAAGATGTATTAGTAGCAGTTTATGAAACAACAGGTGGAGGACTTCCACAACTGGTATTACCCCAAAGTGTTACACTAACCAACGTTAATACAGCAGTAGTAACTTTTGCTACAAACGTAGATGGGTATGTAATAATAACAGATGGTAAAGGTGTTGCTAGTTCAACCCCCTCAATAAGTGCATCATATGCCTTAACTTCTTCACACGCTATAACAGCATCATACGTTTTAGGTGGTGGTGGTAGTACTAACAACTCATATAGAGAAGCAGTAACAGGTACAACAAGTTATACTATAACACATAACTTAAACGAAAACTTTCCTATAGTACAAGCATACGAACAGGTATCACTATCACAAGAAATACCATCAGCTATAATATCAACAGGAGCAAACTCAGTAGATGTTATATTTATTAACAACTTCGATGGTACTATAGTAGTAATAAAATAAAATATTTATAATAAAATAAAATAGGTTAGATGAGAATAGATGACGCAATATTAAGTGGATCAGTATTAGGTTCAAGCGCAGTAGTATCCATATCAGGATCATACACAGGATCAGGACATATTGAAACATCATCATATGCCGTAAGTTCCTCAAAAGTTTGGATAACAAACTATCCAACATCTGAACCAACTGCATCAGCTATGGTTTATATATTAAATACAGATTATGAAGACCCAGGTTTTACACCTAATCCTCAAACATTGTATTTAATATATGAAGTATAATATAGTTTATTAATCCAAATAGTTACCATAGGATATGTCAGAAATCAGATTAGGTTCTTCAAGGAATGCAAAAAACATAAACCTCGGATCCAAAGAGATCCAAGAGGTTCGTTTGGGGAGAACTTTAGTTTGGATAAATAACTTATCCCCCCAAATAGTTTTGACATCTCCTCCTACAGGAGTATATGGTGATAAAAACTTTGACATAGGTGTAACAATAGCAACTAATGTAAATATAGTATTCTCAGCTCAAGACCCAGATGTTTTAGATACCATAGTTAGTTATGCTGTGGATGGTCCACCAGGATTTACACCAGTTCCAACTACCCCAATTACACCAGGAAATCCTGTTTCAGGTCTTACATTCACCATACCTAATACATTATTTGTAAATCCTGGGGAACCAACTACAAATAACGTATTTACAGTCACAGTTACAGACCAAAGAGGTAAAGAGGGAGAATATACAATTACCGTAGTAGGTGTATCAATTGAACCCCCTGTGGTTACAGTTTCAACACCTTTCCCTTCTAATTTAAAATATTTAAACCCAACTGTAGTTACTAGAACAGCTACCTTTAGAATAACCCAATCTCCAGCAGCAATTCAAGCAGGTTATACAGCTCAATATTCATTAGATGGTGGTGTTAACTGGGTAAATGGTACTTCTGTTAGTGTAACTAAATCAACTACATGTGGTAAATCAGCAACTGCCACAGTTTATGGTAGATCAGTTAAAACTGGAGAAGCAACAGCTTATGGTAATAATGCATTTTCAACTCTTAGGGTTGGAATACCATTGCCATATTTCCCATTTACTGGAGGAAGTGGATGTCTATATAGGGACTACTATAATTACACAGATGGTGGAAATGCCATTCGAGGGATTTATGGTTCAGTAACTCAAAGTTGTGATGGTGTAATAGTTGGAGCAGGGAATACTAGAACTAGTCGAATAATTTTAACATCTGAGAATATTTTTGTAGCATCCACAAGTGCTGTAGCATTTACAGGAACTGCACCACAAACTATGGTTGCAGATGGAAGACCCGCACCACTAAATTTGGCAAGCGAAAGAAATATGAGATATGATATAACCTATACTGTTCCCTCAACTGCTGGAACCGGAATCCCATTCTCATGTAGTGGTGGAGATATTAGAAGAACAGCAACATATTTAGGTAATGTAAATACAGTGGATAGCATTTCAGGAGATTTGGGCACTACAGGAGTTGGTTCTTTACTTAATAGAGGACAAGATTACATATACACATCATTAAGTATCAACTCCCCATATGTGTCTATAAATGTCTCAGGAAATGGTTTTGGAGACACATCATATGCTGCTTCATTTAATCAAGTAGGGACAACATCAACAAAACCTGTATATGTAGGTTATTATAGATTAGCAAGTGGTGGTACTAAAAGTATAAGTGGAACAAATCGTTACACCAGAAGGTTCAGAACTAATGAACCATAATAAAAACGTTGTAATACCAAAATAAAAATAGTATATTATAGAATAAATAAAAACAAGTAAGTTATGAAATACAAAGTTTACGTACAAGACGAATGTGAGTTCTGTCAACAACTAGAATCACCAGAAGGTATTAATATTGAAAAGATTTACATCAATAGGGATGACTTTGATGGTTTCAAACCACAACAAGTCCCAGTTATACAGTTTAATACCTTTCAATTAGAAGGACCATACCAGATAAACGAATTTTTTAAAATGATTAAAAATGCCCAACAAGAGTAAAGGATTAGGAGATACTATTGAAAAGTTTACCTCATCAACAGGTATTAAATCCCTCACTAAATCTATTTTAGGTGAAGATTGCGGTTGTGATGCTAGAAAAGATTATTTAAATAAAAAGTTTCCCTATAAAAGTAGTAAATAATAAAATAACTAGGCTCCCATAGGGAGCCTTTTTATATTGTATAATATGTGGTTATACAAAAACAAAGAAATCAACTCAATAGAGGATATGCCTGCCGACACTTTCGGTTTCGTATATTTAGTTACACACACCCCAAGCGGTAAAAAATATTTAGGTAAAAAACAACTAATAGCAAATCGAACTCTCCCACCTCTTAAAGGGCAGAAGAAAAAACGTAAAATCCAAAAAGAAAGTGATTGGAAAACATATTACGGATCTCAAACCGAAGTAAAACAACTAGTAAAAGAATCGCAAGATATGTTGGAGTTTGTAAGAGAGATTATTATATTTACGTCAACGAAAAAGCAACTCACTTACTTTGAAACCAAGTTACAGTTTGTAAACGAGGTATTAGAAAACGATGAATATTTAAACTCGAATATTCTCGGGAAGTTCTTTAGGAAAGATTTATATGACAAACCAGTTATTAGTTAGTTTAGTTAACTCCGTTTTAGGTAGTGGTAAACCCACTGCTAGAGATAACTACGCATACCACTGTCCCAGTTGCCATCACGCCAAACCCAAACTCGAAATACAACTAACCGAAAATAGAGAAGGTAAAAACAAGTTTTCTTGTTGGAGTTGCGGAGTTAAAGGTCAATCAGTTTACGCTTTATTTAAACTAGCTAAAGCACCTAACGATAAAATACAAGAAGCTAAAAAGTTAATAGCCAACTCTAAGTCGTTTAAATACACTAAAGTAGACGAATCAGCGATTGTATTACCTAAGGAGTATATAGCGCTATACAACGCTGATACATCGAAAATAACGTATAGACACGCCGCAGCTTACCTCAAACGACGAGGCATAACTAAAGAAGACATACTTAAATACCAAATAGGATATTGTGAAGAAGGACCTTATAGGAATATGTTAATATTACCAACGTTTGATGCAGAGGGATATTTAAACTATTTTACAGCAAGAAACTTCGATACATCATCATCCCTAAAATATAAAAACCCATCAGTATCAAGAGACATCATACCAAACGAATATTTTATAAACTGGAATCTACCAATAGTATTATGTGAAGGTATATTTGATGCAATAGCAATAAAAAGAAACGCAATACCTTTATTGGGTAAAAATATCCAATCAACACTTATGAAAAAAATAATCACATCTATTGTAGATAAAATCTATATTGCGTTGGATAGTGATGCGTTTAAACAATCACTTAGGTTTTGTGAGAAGTTGATGAACGAGGGTAAAGAAATATACCTAGTAGACGTAGGAGATAAGGATGCCAGTGAGCACGGTTTCCACGACTTTACTAAAATAATACAACAAACAAAACCACTAACCTATTCTAAGTTATTAGAATACAAACTATCTTTATGACAAAGTTAAGAAAAGCTAACTTCCCTAAACAAGAGTATAACAAAACGTTTACTCAAGTTACTACTAACGATTCTCGTTTCTACGAAGACGGCGAAAAAACATACCCATCGGTAACGTTTGTTCTATCATATTATCCAAAAGGACGATACTTTGAGGAGTGGTTAAAAAAAGTAGGTTCAAACGCAGATTTTATAGCAAAGAAAGCAGCAGCAGAAGGTACTATAGTTCACGAGTTGGCTGAACAATATTTAAAGGGAGATAAAATCGAGTTAATCAACCAACACACACACTCACCCCAATACGAGATAAAAGTCTGGAAGATGTTTTTGTCTTTCGTGGACTTCTGGGAGACAAGTGGCGCTGAGTTACTCGAGACTGAAGTATTCCTATATAGTGATACACTTAAAGTAGCAGGTACTTGTGATTTGGTATGTAAAATAGATGGTGAAGTATGGGTTATCGATTTAAAAACATCTAACCACTTACAAACCACATATGATATCCAGTCAGCACTTTATACTAGATGTTATGAGGAGTGTTATGAAACTAAAGTTGATCGAGTAGGTGTATTATGGTTAAAATCTAAATCACGAGGTGAGGATAAGAAAGGTAAAGTACTTAAAGGTAAAGGATGGTTAGTTCACGAATCACCTAGAAGTGTAGATGAAAACTTAGAAATCTATACCCACGTACGTGCTTTATTCGATATCGAACACCCTGTACTAAAACCACTTAGTGAAAAGTACACAACAGTCGTGCAAAAAGATGTTCCAAGATCTTAGGTTTCCCAATATATTTTTCGTATATTTATAACAATAAATAAGATATGATAAAACTAGTAGATCTATTATTAGAAAACGAACAAAAACCCAAAGCAGTGTTCTTAGCAGGACCTGCTGGGAGTGGTAAATCCACTTTTGTTAAACAATATTTGAGTAACAAAGGTTTAAAATCTATAAACATAGACGATACCTATGAGGAACTACTTAGAGCATCTGGTTTAGATAAACCACAAGCAGAATATGGTGCTGAGGAGTTATCTTCAGCAGCAAAACTTATGGGTCAAGCACGTAAGGATACTACATCCAAACTACAACAATCTATGAGTGATAGTGAAAACTTAATCATAGATGGTACAGGCGCTGCTTCAAACCCAATAGCTAAAAAGAAACAACAACTAGAAGATCTAGGTTATGAAACTTTTATGGCGTTTGTATACGTTTCACCTTTAACCTCACTACAACGTAATAAAGAACGTGGTGAAAAAGGTGGTAGAGCTTTACGTCCTTCAATCATATTAAGAACTTGGGATAATACAACTAAAAATATCGAAAAGTTTGAAACGATGTTTGGTGATAACTTTGTTATTTTAGATAACGATCCTAAAGAAGCTATTAAAGATTATAGTCAAGAACAAATAGATAAATACTTTGCGACAGTAACATATACAGGTAAACCTAAATCACCTGAAGAGCAAAGAAAGAAAGATAAAGAACAAAAAGAGATGGTTGCTAATATTAAACAAGCACTATCTAATACTCCAGATTTCGATGACCAGAGTACCATCACAAATAAAATCAATAGTTTTATAGGATGATAGATAAGTTAGTTAAGGAAATAGTAGAAGAGGTTAAAGGTAAAACTGTCGCTGTTTATGGTGGAGGATTTAAACCACCAACTTCCGGCCATTTCGAAGTAGTTAAAGAAGCACTTAGACAAAACCCATCGATAGATGAGTTTATTATTTATGTTGGTGCTAAAGAACGTGATGGTATAACCCAATCACAATCTACACTTATTTGGGAGATTTATAAAAGGAATCTACCTATGAAAGTAACCATAACTCCAGCATCAGTAGCACCAATAAGAGCTATCTATGATTATGCTAAAGAACACCCACAAGAAGAAGTACTATGGGTTATAGGTGCTAGACAAGATAACGAAGAGGATTTTATAGATATTTCAAGCAGAACTAAAGCAATATCTAAATATCCTAATATGGAGTTAAGAACTATAGTAACACCAGGTGGTGTATCAGGTACTGCTGCCAGAAACGCTCTTAAAGTAAGTAAAGATAAGTTTAAAGATTTTTTACCTGATGAGTTAAGTGATGATGAAGTACAAGAAGTATTTGATATTGTATCTATAAAGGAATCACTAAACGAACACGCTTCATATACCGATAGTATTGATATAGCAGATAAAATAGCTCAACTAACTAACCATATGTTAAAGAAAGGTATGAACATCGAACCTTTACCAACTATGGAACTTATAGATGGTGACTCAGAAAACGCAAGTGATTTTTTAGGTAAAACAGCATATTACGATCCAGAAAATAAACATATTGTATTGTATACTGAAGGTAGACATCCTAAAGATATAGTACGTTCATATGCTCACGAGATGATTCATCATATTCAAAACCTAGAAGGACGTTTAGGTGATATAACTACTACTAATACCCAAGAAGATGGTGATTTAGATAAGTTAGAACAAGAAGCAAATCTAAAAGGTACGATGACGTTCAGAAACTGGACTGATAGTATAACAGGTAATAAGTTAGCAGAAACAAAATTCAAAAATGTAGATTCCCATAAAGTTTTATTTTTAGAGGCTTTACAAGAATTACAACTATCTACAAGTAACGCTTTACCCATTAAAGGTGATGATTTTAAAGGTACTTTTGAAACAGATAACCAAAAATATCAATACGAGATAGATAAAATTGATGTAAATCAATATAAAGATTTATACAATGTTATATTTAATGAAGAAGATGGTACTAATGTCTTACCAACAGGTAATGCTAAAGATTCTTACATTAAGATTTTATCTACAATGTATAAAGTTATTTCTAATTTTATAGAAAAACACAAACCCCAATACTTAGGTTTAGCTGCTTTAGATGCAAGTGGTTATTATCCCATTTATTTAAAGTTATCTAAAACTAACTCTTTCCCTGATTATTCTAAAAAAGAAATAATTAGTGTTGGAAGTGGTAGTGATAAACTTAAAGTAATAGTTTTTAAACGTAAAGAAGAAGTAAAAGAATCTATTGTAGGTCGTAAGTTAAACGAAAATAAAGAATTAGACAATATTCAGTTATATTCTCCTTCTGAAATCCGTTCTATGAACATACCTAAAAAAGGAGGAGTATATTTTTGGTGGGTAAATTCTGAAGCGGCTGCTATAATCGATAACCTATCAGAAAACCCTCCAATGGGGGTGTGCCAAAAACGCGATGTAAACGGAGAAGAATATTCTTTAGTTTATATAGGGAGAGCATCAAATCTTCATAACCGAGTTAAAACTTCTCATATTAACCAAAAACACCCATCCCCAACTTCATCCCCAAATAGTAAGGCAGGATTATCTACTTTTAGATTATCAATTGTTTCTATTTTAGGTCAAAATATATATGCCCAAAAAGCAGTAAATGATTTTCAAGATAAATATATGTTAGTAGGTTTTATAGAAACTGAAGATTATAAAAAAGAAGAATTAAAGTTTATAGGTTCTTGTAGCTTACCCCTAAATTCAGCTCATAATAAATCACACCCTTTTTATAAAGAACTAAAGGCTTTAAAAAAGATAGCTAAACAAAAGGGCTTAGACGAATCAATAGTTGATGAAAAAATCGTATGTGATAACTGCGGTTGGAGTTGGAATATTGATGATGGAGGAGACGATATGTTTACTTG
>Ga0206126_10004402_pt1 | contig 13597 bp, 9 predicted proteins | sample Helgoland_Spring_5_FD_148621 | JGI IMG/M metagenome (GOLD analysis project Ga0206126, IMG submission 148621) | Pelagic subsurface seawater microbial communities from Kabeltonne, Helgoland, North Sea - Helgoland_Spring_Bloom_20160412_1 | ecosystem: Environmental > Aquatic > Marine > Epipelagic ...
AGAAACTATAATAAAAAAAGTGTTATACCAAAAATTGTAAGTAAAATATACCATTTTAAAAACGACTTTTTTGCTTTTCTAATTATAAGTTTGGGAGCAGCATATCCAATTCCAAAAAGCCAACTAGATGATTCTTTTAGCTGAGGATTCCATTTTAAAACAGTTATTTTAAAAGCATTCTCAAAAGTATAATTGTTCACCAAAAAGCTTTCAATATCAGAAACCATATGGTCTAAAACCTCAACTTTTAAATCTATAAAATCAAAGTTTTTTTTATCAAGGTATCTTTCTACTTGCTGTATTTGTTCTTTTGTTAATTCCATAGCTTATAAATTATTACTCCAAACTAAATTTAGGGTTTACTAAATGTTGCATCGTTTTTAAAAACTCTTGCATTTCTGCTAATTTATTGGCAGTTTCTTTAGAACCGCTTTCTGTTAATTTGTAATATTTTCTGAGTCTGTTGCCAACTTTTGCAACTTCCACGTCTAATAAACCATCGGCTTCTAATTTGTGCAATGCAGGGTATAAAGCACCTTCAGTAATTTTTAATTCGCCTTTTGTCAATTCTTTTACTTTTTGAGTAATCTCATAACCATACATTTTATCGTTACTTTCTAATAACTTTAAAATGATGGTTTGTAAAGAACCTTTATATAATTTCTGATTTCCCATGTTGTAAATGTATACATAACTTTCTAATGCATCATAAACTTATGTATGTGTTTTGTACACAAAAAAAAATCCTAAGTTTAAAACTCAGGATTTAATTTTTTATCTAAAGTAAAACTTTTTATTTCTCTACTTTTAAAACATCAGTAATAATACGTTCTATTTCTGCTTTTGGTAAAGCACCATTTGCCATTTGTGGTTGCCCTTCTGCAGGACAAAATAACATTGATGGAATACTTCTAATTGCAAATGCAGCTGCTAATTCTTGTTCTGCTTCTGTATCTATTTTATAAATATCAATTTTACCCTCATATTCTTCAGACAACTGCTCTAAAACAGGGGCTAATGCTTTGCAAGGTCCACACCAATCTGCATAAAAATCTATTAAAACCGGTCTTTTTCCTTCAAATTTCCATTCTTTGTTTTCTTCAAAATTAAAGACTTTTTCTAAAAAGGTTGCTTTGGTTAAATTTTCTGTCATAACTTAAAATATTCTTTCCGACAATGCCGAAATTTTATTAATCTTTGTTTTCCAAAATAAAAACGAAACTTGTTTCTAATTCTTGAGCAAAAGTAGTCGTTTATTCTTTTTATAAATTACATAATCGAAAGAAAAATAAATATAAAATGTTAAAAGTTATTAAAAATTTTTAGAGAATAATGTGTAGGGCTTTTTTTGTATTAACTTTGAGAAGACTTACCAAACTTTAAAAATTATGAAGAATAAATTAATCATTCCTATTTTGTGTGCAAGTGCAATTTTTGTTTCTTGTAAAGAAGAAATTAATCAAAGAAATATAGATTTGAAATATCCAATAACTACTAAAAAACCAGTAATTGATACAATATATAAAACGGCAGTTGTAGACAATTACAGATGGTTAGAAGATGATAGAAGTAAAGAAACAGAGGCTTGGGTAAAGGCAGAAAATGAAGTTACTTTTAATTATTTAAGTAAGATTCCTTACAGAGAGCAATTAAAAGCGCGTTTATCAAAATTATGGAATTATGAAAAAGTAGGAACTCCTTTTATTGAAGGAGATTATACGTATTTCTATAAAAATGATGGTTTGCAAAACCAATATGTGGTTTACAGGAAAAAAGATGGTAAAGAAGAAGTTTTCTTAGATCCAAATACGTTTTCTGAGGACGGAACAACTTCCTTAGGATCTTTAAGTTTTTCGAAAGACGGAAAAACAGCTGCGTATGCAATTTCGGAAGGAGGTTCTGATTGGAGAAAGGTCATTATAATGGATGCCGAAACAAAAACAATTAAAGGCGATACTTTGGTTGATGTAAAGTTCTCAGGAATTTCTTGGTACAAAAACGAAGGTTTTTATTATTCGAGTTATGATAAGCCCAAAGGAAGTGAGTTGTCTGCAAAAACAGATCAGCATAAATTATATTACCATAAACTAGGAACTTCACAAAAAGATGATGTTGTTATTTTTGGTGAAAAAGAATCAGAAAAGCACAGATATGTTAGTGGTTATTTAACAGAAGATAGCAGATATTTAATGATTTCTGCAGCAACATCAACATCAGGAAATAAATTATTTATCAAAGATTTATCAGAAGAAAATTCAAAATTAAAAACCGTTGTTAATAATTTTGATAGCGATACATATGTTGCAGAAAACAGAGGCAGCAAATTATACTTGGTAACTAATTTAAATGCACCAAATAAAAAAGTGGTTACTGCTGATGCAAAAAATCCCACTCCAGAAAATTGGAAAGAACTTATTTCTGAAACCGAAAACGTTTTGAGTTTAAATTCGGGTGCAGGATATTTCTTTGCAGAATATATGGTAGATGCCGTTTCTAAAGTATTACAATACGATTTTGATGGAAAATTAATTAGAGAAGTAAAGTTACCTGGAGTAGGTTCTTCTGGAGGTTTTGGAGGGAAAACAGAAGCGAAAGAATTGTATTTTTCTTTTACAAATTATAGCACACCAAATTCATCTTATAAATTCAATCCAAAAGACGGAACGTATGCAGCTTATTGGAAACCTGCTGTAGATTTTAATTCTGAAGCGTATACAAGTAAACAAGTTTTTTATACATCAAAAGACGGAACAAAAGTTCCTATGATTATTACACACAAAAAAGGCGTTAAATTAAATGGTAAAAACCCAACGATTTTATATGGTTATGGAGGATTTAATATCAGTTTAACACCTTCTTTTAGTATTGCAAACGCAGTTTGGATGGAACAAGGTGGTGTGTATGCAGTTCCTAATTTACGTGGTGGTGGAGAATATGGTAAAAAATGGCACGATGCAGGAACTCAACTAAAAAAACAAAATGTGTTTGATGATTTTATTGCGGCTGCAGAATATTTAATTTCAGAAAAATACACATCTTCAGATTATTTAGCAATTCGCGGAGGTTCTAACGGAGGTTTATTAGTTGGAGCAACAATGACACAAAGACCCGATTTAATGAAAGTTGCTTTGCCAGCAGTTGGGGTTTTAGACATGTTACGTTACCATACCTTTACCGCAGGAGCAGGTTGGGCGTATGATTATGGAACTGCAAATGACAGCAAAGAAATGTTTGATTATTTAAAAGGATATTCACCTGTACATAATGTGAAAAAAGGTGTAAAGTACCCTGCAACTATGGTAACTACTGGAGATCATGATGATAGAGTTGTACCTGCACATAGTTTTAAATTTGCTGCAGAATTACAAGAAAAGCAGTCTGGAAAGAATCCTACTTTAATTAGAATAGAAACCAATGCGGGTCATGGAGCAGGAACTCCTGTTGCAAAAACAATTGAGCAATATTCAGATATTTTTGGATTTACTTTGTTCAATATGGGATTTGATGAATTGCCAAATCCGCCAAAATCGAAAATTAAATTATAGTTTTCACTAAAATTAAATTAATGAAAAGATAGCTGTTATTAATGGCTATCTTTTTCTTTTTTAGAAAGATATTTGGTCAAATAATCTGCATCGTTTTTAACACCACCCAAAGTGGCAGAACCTCTGGTGTAAAGCCACGGAAGTCCTAAAAAGTAAAGACCTTCAATATTACTTATACCTCTAAAGTTTTTAGGGTAATGATTTTTGTCTAGCTCAATGCCATCAATCCAATTAAAATTTGGTTTAAAACCAGTTGCCCAAATAATATTTTTAATATCGGTTATTTTTTGTTTTTCAAATGTGATGGTTTTTTCATTAGCATTAAGTGTTCTTCCAACACAAGTAATATTTTTCTTTTTAAATAAAGTTTTTACATCGGTTCCAATTACAGGTTGCCCGCTTTCACTTAACTTTTTGCCAATCCAAGAATATTTATTTGCCTTTAAAAAACCAACTTTCTGAAACCACCACCACAAGGTTTTACCTAAAATTTCCTGCGGGATAGACATGATATTTGTGTTTCCAGAAAAATAAACAGTTCTATTTGTCTTAGAAACCTCATTTAAAATTTGAACGCCAGAATCTCCTGCGCCAACAACTAATGTTGCTCCTTCTTTTAGTTGATTAGGACTTTTATAATGTTCGCTATGAATTTGTAAAATCTCTTTTGATATTTTTGTGTGGCAACTTGGTGTAAAAGGTTTGTGAAAAGGGCCAGTGGCAATAATTACATTTTTTGCTTCAAACTTTTTTGATTCACTTTCTAAGATAAAACGACCATTTTCTTTTCTTAATGAAGTTATTTTGTGATTAAATTCAATATGGATATTAAATTTAAAAACATAGGCTTTTAAATAATCTGCAACTTCATATTTGTTAGCGTAATGTCCTTTTTTGAAAGGAAATTTCATTCCGGGTAAACTATTGAATTCCGATGGTGTAAATAATTTTAAAGAATCCCATCTTTTTAACCAAGGAGCACCCGTTTCAGAATTAGCATCAATGATCAGGTAATTAGCATTTTTCTTATTTAGATGATAAGCAATTGCTAAACCAGATTGACCAGCTCCAATGATTATATAATCCTTCATGTATCGTTTTGTGATTGCAAAATTAATCAATTTAAAAGGTTGTATTTGGGATATGTACTAAATAAATTTTTTTGAAATCAGCTTTAACAACTCAGTTTTTATAAATTTATATATATTTGATATCGAATCTGATTAATTTTTAATCAATCAAAATTGTAACAATTTCCTATTTTTTCTACTAATCGAATAATTAAACTCAATTAAAATACAATAATAATGAAGATAATTAAAAAAGTTGTTTTTGTTTCTGCTATTACTTGTTTAGGTGTAGTCGCATGTAAAAAAGACAAATCAAAAGAAAAAGTTGCTGGTATTGTTCTAGAAAATATGGATACATCTGTTGCGCCTACAGATGATTTTTTTAGACATGTAAACGGTACTTGGTTAGACAAAACAGAAATTCCAGATGATCAAACTTCTTGGGGTGGTTTTAATCAGCTTCGTAAAACGACAGATGCCGATGTTTTAACTATTTTAAACAAAGCTATCGAAGAAAGAAATTTCCCAAAAGTAAAAGATGCTAATGGAAATGAAATAGATTCAGACCAAGAAAAAGCTGTGAACTATTATCAAACAATAATGGATACTGTTGCTAGAAATACAAAAGGAAAAGCACCAGTTATGCCATATTTAGCAAAAATAGAAGAGATTAAAACAAAAAAAGATGTTGAAACTTATTTAACAAATATGGCGCCTTATGGAGGTGGTGGCTTTTATGGTTTTGGCGTGTATAACGACTTAAAAAATAGTAGTCAATATGCAGGTTATATGAGTGGAGGAAGCTTAGGTTTATCCAGAGATTATTACGTAGATGCTAAGGTAAAAGACAAATTAGTAAAGTATCAAGAATTCATTGCAAAAATGCTGCAAGAGTTTGGTGATAACGAAGCTACAGCTAAAAAGAATGCAGCCACAATTGTTGCCTTTGAAACTAGTTTAGCAGAACCAATGATGACCAAAGAAGAAAGTAGAGATATTCGTAAACTTTATAACCCTTTAACAGTTGCAGAATTACAAAAATTAGCGCCCGCAATAGATTGGCAAGGACATATAGATGGCATTGGTGTTGCAGATCTTGATAAAGTTATTGTAACAGATCTTGGTTACTTTAAAGCATTTAGCGAAATATTTTCTAAAGGATCTTTAGCAGATATCAAACTTTTATTACGTTGGAACACAATTAATAGCGCTTTAGGATCTTTATCTACAGATTTGGAAACTGCAAATTGGGAGTTTTATAGCAAAGAAATGCGTGGATCTAAAAAGCAACGACCAAGAGATGAGCGCGCTTTAAGTAGTTTAAACGGAGCAGTTGGTGAGGCTTTAGGTAAATTATATGTAGACAAAATGTTTCCACCCCAAGCTAAGAAAAAAGCGAAGGAAATGATTGACAATGTAATGTTAGGTTTCGAAAAAAGAATTGCTGGGTTAGAGTGGATGAGCGATGTTACTAAGGATAAAGCTTTAGAAAAATTACATAAATTAACCGTTAAAATAGCGTATCCAGATAAATGGAAAGATTACTCAAAATTAGAAGTAAAAGGTTTAAAAGAAGGTGGTTCTTACTTTGAAAATGCAATCAATGTAACTAAATGGAATTACAATAAAAACATGGCAAAATTAGGTAAAGCTGTAGATAGAACAGAATGGGGAATGTCTCCTCAAACAGTAAATGCTTACTTTAATCCGGTGAATAATGAAATCGTTTTTCCAGCAGCAATATTACAACCCCCATTTTACGATTATAAAGCAGATGAAGCTGTTAATTATGGAGGTATAGGAGCTGTTATTGGTCACGAAATATCTCATAGTTTCGATGATTCGGGATCTCGTTTTGATGGTGATGGAAACTTAAAAAACTGGTGGACGGAAGAGGATGCTATTAAGTTTAAAGAAATTGGTAGTAAATTGATAAAACAATACAGCGATATTATTGCAATCGATAGTATGCACTTAAATGGAGAATATACTTTAGGTGAAAATATTGGAGATTTAGGCGGTGTGCAAGCGGCTTATGAAGGTTTACAAATCTTCTTGGCAAAGAATGGTAGACCAGCAGATATTGATGGTTATACAGCAGAACAGCGATTTTTCTTTTCTTGGGGAACAATTTGGAGAACAAAAATGCGCGACGAGGCTTTAAAAAATAAAATAATGACAGATACACATGCTCCTGGAATGTACAGAGCATATATGCCGTTAAAAAATGTCGATGCCTTTTACAAAGCTTTCAATGTTAAAGAAGATGATAAAATGTATTTAAAACCAGAAGATAGAGTTAGAATTTGGTAAGCTCACAATCTTTTTTGGTATAATTTCCTTTATAAAAATTATACTTTAAAATTTAAAACCGATGCAAAAGTGTCGGTTTTTTTATGGCGTTACCTCAAGGTCGCGCTTTTCACTATATCTTTTTTTCATTCTTCAAAAAAGGGTGCTGTTTCAATCGCTAACGCAGGATACTTAACAATTTTTAGTAATAACAAATCAAATAGAAAAGCTATTTTTGTAATATGCTAAGAGTGAATAATATTTCTTTTAATTATACCATAACCAAACCTGTTTTAAAAGAGTTTAATTTTTCTGTAAAAAAAGGAGAGCATTTGTGTGTTATGGGAGAAAGTGGATGCGGGAAATCTACTCTTTTAAAAGCAATTTACGGTTTAATAGACCTAAACATGGGTGAAATTTTTTGGAAAGATGAACAGGTCTTTGGCCCCAAAAAACATTTAGTTCCAGGTTTTGAAAACTTTAAATACGTAGCACAAGATTTCGACTTGATGCCTTATATTTCTGTTTCAGAAAATATTCAAAAATTCCTCTCACGTTTTCATCCTGAAGAAAGTAAAAAGCGAACGGAAGAATTATTAGAAGTTATTCAAATGACAGCCTTTGCTAACACAAAGGTTAAAAACTTAAGCGGAGGTCAAAAGCAACGTGTTGCCATTGCAAGAGCTTTGGCAAAAGAGCCCCAATTATTATTGTTAGATGAACCTTTTGGGCAAATAGATAATTTTAAAAAGAATTCTTTAAGAAGAAATTTGTTCAGTTATCTAAAAGAAAAAAATATTGCCTGTATTGTGGCGACTCATGATAAAGATGACGCACTTTCATTTGCAGACAAACTCATTATTATAAAAGATAATAAGATTATAGAAAATGAGTCTCCAATAGAAATTTATAACAGCCCAAAAGAAAAATATATTGCAGCTCTATTCGATGATGTAAATGAAATTACCATCAACAATAAAACGTTTTTATTATATCCTCATCAAATAAAAGTTGTAAAAAACTCTCAAAAAAAAAGTAAACATTCACAAGTATTAAATTCTTACTTTAAAGGTTCTTATTGGTTAATTGAAGCTAATTTTAATGGACAAATAGTATTCTTTAATCATTCATCAGCAATAAAAAAAAGCGCTGAAATTTATTTAGAAATTAGCGCTAATTTTTAACATTATTTTATTTCAAACTCACCTTCTGCATCACCAATTTTAACGATATATTTCCCTTTAGGTAGATAATAAACATCATTTTTGGCTTTTTTTAAATCTACCTCTTTCTTTGCTTTTTGGTAGGTTTTCCTCCCATTTATAGAAAAAGAAACATCGTAAATTATTTCATTAAAACCTTTGTCTGCATTTATAGTAAATGAGTTTACTTTTATAATTTTTGCTGAACTTGTTTTAGTATCAGTAAAAATATCCACCTTTACTTTTTTATCAGAATTTGCATAAAAAGGAATATTAATTTCAGGCGTATTTGCTGCTAACCATTTGCTCCAAGAACTTCCCCAAGAACTTCTTTTGGTAATAGGATTAATAGTGAAAACTTCTAGACTATGGTGTTTACGAGTCGCTTTAGTGAATTCTTGTATTGGTCCTATATTAGCTTTGTATAAGCTTCGTCCATGGGTTCCAATAATTAAGTGTTTTGCAGTGGGTTGAATTACCAAATCATGCACAGCAACATTAGGTAAATTCTTATTAAAAGCTTGCCAAGAATCACCATAATCAAAAGAAACATACAAACCATTATCTGTACCTACATACAACACGTTTTCGTTTTCAGAATCTTCTTTAATAACATTTACTGCAGCTGTTGGAATATCATTACTTATGCTTTTCCAAGTTTGTCCATAATCATCAGACATATAAATATAAGAAGCAAAATCGTCAAAACGATAACCGTTTAAAGTTACATACACACGTTCTTTTTTAAATTTTGAAGCAATAACTCTAGAAACCCATAAATTCTGTGGTAAGTTTTTAGAAATACGAGTCCAATTTCCTCCTCCGTTTTTGGTAACGTTTACAAAACCATCATCAGAACCAACATAAATTAATCCGAATTTAAACGGACTTTCAGAAATTGAAGTAAGTGTTCCGTAAGCTACATTTCCTTTTTTTCCACCATTGGTTAAATCATCAGAAATGGTTTCCCAATCATCACCTTTATTTAAAGAACGATGTAATTTATTGCCTCCTAAATATAAAATATCCTGATTGTGTTGAGACAAGTGAATTGGAGTTTGCCAGTTAAATCTGTAAGGGTCTTCGCCCAAAGTATGTTTTGGTTGAATGTATTTGTTATTACCCGTTTCTCTATCAATTCTATAATAATTTCCAAATTGATATCCTGTATAAATAATGTTTGGGTTTCTGTCATCTACTTGTACCTGCATTCCGTCTCCACCCATAATTGATTCATAAGGGTTTTTCCCAGATTGATACCAGTATTTGTCAATTTTCGCATTATTAGAAGCTACCCAAACACCATTATCTTGCATACCTCCATAAACATTATAGTTTTTTTGATTGTCTGCATAAACTGAATAGAATTGCCCAACTGCTGGATCATTTAATTTAGTCCAGTTTTCTCCATCATCATAAGAAATATTTAAGCCACCATCATTTCCATCAATTAAATGTCCCTTTTTTTTAGGGTTTACCCATAATGCTTGATGATCGGCATGCACATTTTCTTTGCTAATAGAAGAAAACGTTTTCCCACCATTTTCAGATTTTAAAATAGGAACTCCCATTACATAAATTCTATTTTCATTTTGTAAATCAACACGAATTTCACCAAAGTAATAACCATAAGAATAGTACAAATCATCTAAATAACCATCATGTGTTTTTTTCCAAGATTTCCCTCCATTTGCAGTTTTAAAAACCTCTGCTCCAATAACTGGAGTATCAAATAATAATGAATTTGCATCTTCTAAATATCGAGCTAAATCAATTGGTTTTACGTTTCCAGAACGCACCATTTGTTTTACGTTTTCTGCCTTGTACTTTTCTTGAAATCCGTTTGTTTTTAAATATGTATTCAATTTTTTATCTGTGAGGTTTAAAAAATTAGTTACAGACATTGTTTTAAAGTCGCTCTTAATCAATGTGTTAGTAGGCTCTTTTCTCTTGTCATCTTTCCTTCTGAATTGGTTGTCATGAAATGCATAAACCGTGTTTTCATTAAAAACGGCTAAACCAATTCTACCAACTCCATTTCCTTGAGGAAAACCGCTTTTATCAGCAATTTTGGTCCAAGAACTTCCTGCATCTAAACTTTTATAAATAGCAGAATTACTGCCATTTCCATTAAAATTCCAAGCTTTACGTTCTCTTTCCCAAGAAGAAGCATACATAATATTAAAGTTTTTTGGTGCGTAAGCAACATCAATAATACCTGTATCTTTATTTATAAATAATGATTTTATCCAAGTTTTTCCGCCATCTATAGTTTTAAAAATTCCTCTTTCTAAATTTGAAGAATATAAATGACCAATAACACCAACTACAACTTCATTTTTATTATTCGGATTGATGAGGATTCTGCTGATGTGATGAGAATCTGGCAAACCAACATTTTGCCAAGTTTGGCCTTTATCGGTAGATTTTAAAATTCCGATTCCCGCATAACTAGAACGAGAAGAGTTTTTTTCACCTGTACCGACCCAAATTGTTCCAGATTTCCAATCTACAGCAATATCACCAATATTCTGGGTTGGAGAATTATCTAAAACTGGTTTAAAGGTTGTTCCGTTATTGTTTGTGTGCCAAAGTCCACCGGAAGCATAACCAACATAAAATTCAGCATTATTATTTGGGTTTACATCAATATCTACAACACGACCACTCATTACTGTTGGTCCGATATTGGTAAACTCAATATTCTTAACTAGAGAAGTGTTTATCATTTGAGATTTCTTCTCTAACGATTTTTGAATTATATCAGAATTTGTTGCTCTTTGTGCAATTAAAGTTACCGAAAAACACATTAATAAATAACTTAAGATAGATTTCATAAAAAGTAAGTTATGGTTTAAAGTGATGAAATTACTACTAGTAAAATCAATATCAAAAGAATTAACAGAAAAAGGATTCTGTGAAACAAAACGCTTCAATTTAAAACAATGTATCTTTGCAGCCAGAAACAACTACATAAAGTTACTTTCATAAATAATTTCTATGACATTTTCAGATTTAGGTTTATCTCCAGCGCTAGTAAAAGCAGTTGAAGAAAAAGGATATACCAAACCATCACCAATACAAGAAAAAGCAATTCCACATATATTAGAGGGTAAAGATATTTTAGCTTCTGCACAAACAGGTACGGGGAAAACAGCAGGCTTTACATTACCCGTTTTGCAACATTTAGCAGAAACTAAACACCCAAAATATAGACCTTTACGTGCATTAGTTTTAACGCCAACAAGAGAATTGGCAGCACAAGTTTACGATAACGTGAGAGAATACAGTAAGTACGTAAACATAAAATCTTGCGTAGTTTTTGGGGGTGTAAATGCAAAACCACAAATTGCAACTTTAAGATCAGGTGTAGATATTTTAGTAGCAACTCCGGGTAGATTGTTAGATTTACACGATAGAAAAGCAGTTTCTTTTAAAAGAATTGATGTATTGATTCTTGATGAAGCTGATAGAATGTTAGATATGGGGTTTGTTAGAGATATTAACAAACTGATTAGTTTTATGCCCGAAAAACGTCAAAACTTGTTGTTTTCAGCAACTTTTTCTAATGATATAAAAAAATTAGCAGCGGGTATTTTAAAAAATCCAGTTTCTGTGGAAACTGCTCCTCAAAACTCTACAGCAAAAAAAGTAACTCACAAGGTTTATAAAGTTGATAAAAATAAAAAAACAGAGTTTACAATTAAGTTGATTAAAGATGGAAATTGGAAACAGGTTTTAGTTTTTACAAGAACAAAACATGGAGCTAATAAACTAACACAAAAGCTAGTGAAAGCAGGAATTTCTTCGGCAGCTATTCATGGTAACAAAAGTCAAGGAGCTAGAACAAAGGCTTTGAGAAATTTTAAAGATGGCTCTATTAAAATTTTAGTTGCTACTGATATTGCAGCACGAGGTTTAGATATTCCTTTATTGCCTCATGTTATTAATTTTGAATTGCCAAATGTACCAGAAGATTATGTGCATAGAATAGGTAGAACAGGGAGGGCAGGAGCAGCGGGAGAAGCTATTTCTTTAGTTTGTAGCGAAGAAACGGAATATCAAAGTGAAATAGAAAAACTACTAAAAGAAAAATTAAAATCTACAATTGTTGAAGGTTTTGAGCCAACAGATACTGCACCACCCAAAAGAGCCGCTTCACAAAGTAAAAAATCTTTTGGGAAGAAAAATAAAGGAGGTAATTCTAATTCATCTGACGGAAATAAATCAAAAAGAAAACCTCATTTTAAAGGAAATAAACCAGCAAGAGCAACTTCGGGAAGAGGAAGAACAGGAGCGCCTAAAAAGAAGCGTTCTTAGATCATTTTTTGTTGATGATTTTATCGCTACATTTGTGTTATTAAACACAGATTCAGATGAAATATCACCAAATAAATTCAGAACTTTTTATCAAAAATCGTCACAATTTTGCTTCAGTAATGAAGCCAAATAGTTTGGCGGTTTTTAATTCTAATGACATTTACCCAGTTAGTGCAGATAGTACATTGCCTTTTGAACAACACAGAGATATCTTTTATTTAAGTGGAGTAGATCAAGAAGAAAGCGTGTTATTATTATTTCCTGATTGTCCAAATGAAAAGCATAGAGAAATCTTATTTGTAAGAGAAACGAATGATCATATCGCTGTTTGGGAAGGCGCAAAATTAACAAAAAAAGCTGCTTTTGAAATATCTGGAATTAAAACAGTTTATTGGTTACAGGATTTAGAAAAAATACTTTTTGAGCTTTCTACTTATTGTGATACTTTTTATATCAATACAAACGAGCACTACAGAGCCAATGTAGAAACAGAAACACGAGAAGATCGTTTTACAAAATGGTTATTAGCAAAATACCCAGCACATTCAGTTGCAAAAAGTAGTCCTATTATGCATCGTTTACGCTCTGTAAAAGACCCAATAGAATTAGACTTAATGCAACAAGCTTGTAATATTACAGAAAAGGGATTTCGTAGAATTTTAGATTTTGTAAAACCTGGTGTTTGGGAATACGAGATTGAGGCAGAATTAATACACGAATTTGTTAGGAATCGTTCTAAAGGGTTTGCTTATTCGCCAATTATAGCCTCAGGAAATAGCGCCAATGTTTTACATTATATGGAAAATAACCAAGAATGTAAAAGTGGTGATTTAATTTTATTAGATATTGCTGCAGAGTACGCAAATTATAAAAGTGATTTAACGAGAACAATACCTGTTTCTGGTAAATTTTCTGACAGACAAAAAGCAGTTTACAATGCTGTAAATTACGTTAAAAAAGAAGCTACAAAATTATTAGTTCCAGGAACTTTATGGAAAGAGTATCATTTGGAAGTTGGTGATATTATGACTTCAGAATTACTAAAGTTAGGTTTATTAGATAAAGCTGATGTGCAAAATGAAGATAAAGATTGGCCAGCATATAAAAAATATTTTATGCACGGAACTTCTCATCATATTGGTTTAGATACCCATGATTATGGTTTGTT
>Ga0206126_10004404_pt1 | contig 13594 bp, 9 predicted proteins | sample Helgoland_Spring_5_FD_148621 | JGI IMG/M metagenome (GOLD analysis project Ga0206126, IMG submission 148621) | Pelagic subsurface seawater microbial communities from Kabeltonne, Helgoland, North Sea - Helgoland_Spring_Bloom_20160412_1 | ecosystem: Environmental > Aquatic > Marine > Epipelagic ...
CTTGTAGTAAAACGTGTCTGCGTTGAACTCCGCCGTCTCGTTCAGATCTCTCTTGTAGCCGGCCTCTTCAACGGAGGAGGATGGGGAGGAAGAGGAGGAAGAGGAGGAAGAGGAGGAAGAGGAGGACGAAGTTCCGTCGTAGGAAAGCCCGTAGTCATCGTTGTTGTCTCCGCCAAAAAAGTCTTCTTCTGCCACATGCGGCTCCTGGGCGCTTTGCTGACCCCAAAAGCAAGCTTGTGCGACCTGCGCCGTGTTTCGCGTGTATTCGTAGAGCCCCCACACGCATTTCATTTGGGCTAAGTTCTTAAAGTCCCTGCTGTAGGCGTGCGACTCGGCAATATCATGAAAGTTGTTTGCGTGGTCTTTCCACTTCTCAAGGAATTTAGACGGCATCCCCTGCTGAAGCCTGTGGTTTTTCCTACACTCGCACCCGATAACAAATCGGCCTGAGTGGTCGCCGTCGTAATCGTTCAGGTACGCCTGCACCGCGCCCTTTTCATGCGCGGTGTTCTTCCAGTACATGAAGAGATACAAGAGTGCATCCATCAGCTTCAAATTGTACGAAATCGGGAGCTCTTCTTGGCTGGAATAGTAAAAGTTTCGACACACTTCCATGTCTTCGACGTACAGGTACTGGCGAAAAAAGGGAGAGACGGATGGGAAAAAAGGTGAGCGACGAAAGAAAATAATATCATAATATCAACGTTTCTTACCGGGAGGATGTGATGGTAGTTCTCCGGTGTGCAGGGGCGCCCGAGCACGTCAAAGACCACGACGATCGCAAGCTCGACGGCAGACATCCAGCACAGTTTGTTCAGGTTTGCGTTTTTGCGCGTCTTGTTCTTGATATCCACGCCCTTTGTAGCGAGAAACGTTTTAACGTCGCTGACGACCGTATGAACAGTGTCCAGTCGGACCTGCACGTCCATCGCGGAGATGTAATAGCAGAAAAAGGCGAGGCGGTCCGTAAAGTTCTGAAAGCGTTTTTTATCCTGAAGCTCCTCCTCGCGCTCGTCCTGGCTTTTGGTGTTCTTGGCGTTCTCCTCGTCCTCCACCGTGCTCAAAAAGCGACCAAAGAGTTTAGCCGCTCGGTTCTGGTTGCCTCCGATGATTTCAACCTTTTCTTCTCCGTATATGAAGGTGAATCTTGTTTTCAAAGCCTCCAGGTCCGCTTGGTCGTCTTTTCCCTTTTTATCTCCTCCGAACGTCGCGTTTAGCATAAACATCCACGATTGGTTTGCCCGCGTCCAACAGTCGCGGGTTGCAAATTTGGACATACCGGAGCCCACTTCTCTTTTCTCCATGCGCTTGTAGCAGTTTTCTCCCTGCCAAATGATCCGCTTCCACTGCTGGATGTTCTCCTCGAGCTTTTTTTTCGAAGGGGCTTCGTCGTTGTAATTGATAAGACACTCGGAGCTGTCGCGCGCGTCGCCGTTTTGAGCGTTTGCGGAGCCCTGCGCGCTCTGGGTCTGGTGCACCGAGCGGAACTGCGCCAGCGTCGCCTCGGCTTTGAAACTTTTGCCGATGCCCCCATCCCCCAGGTACGCGAGAGAGACTGCCGGGTTGATGCCGTCCATTTTGTGCGGAAGCGGTTTGCGAAGCGCCGTCGTGAAAGCGCGGTACATGAGCATACAATGACTCGTATGCTTGAGAACATGCCGTTGAGCGGTATACCACAGCGCCCACCTTCTCGTCTTCACGTCAGACACGCTGTCGTCCGGGTCTGTCTTAACATTCAGCACAGGCAGGAGGAGATCGGATTTGAAACGCATCACACCGTCGTCCGGGTTGCGTTTCATGGCTACCCGCATAAAGGATTGAATGCAGTTCTGTGCGTGAAACTCCACCCCACGACTGGTAAGCTGGTCCTGGAATATTTTGGCCGCACGGAAGAACCGACCTTCTCCCGGAGGGTACCGTGTCTCCATGTCCATTATCTCCCGGTTCGCCCTGTCGGTGCACTGAGGCTCGGCCCTGCGATCCCCGGCGCCGTCTTGTTCGCGGAAGACAACCAGTGCCTCTTCCACAAAGGCTCTTTGTTGCACTCGATGGGCTGCCTCCACCTTCTCCTTTTTTTTGGTAATTTGCTTTCGCTTTTTTGTTGCGCGTTGCGACTCGCCGACCACCGCGGCAAGCTGTTTGTTGAAATGAGGTGTGCTCCCAAATCTCGGCACGATTTTGTAAAACTCCTCGTCCAACATATCCGGCGGGTCCGTGTGGCGGCGAAGCGATGCTCCGAACAGCACGATGCGGTGTTTTCCCTCTTCACCGGAGTCCGCATTTTGGGCAAACTCCAAAACGCTGGCAGAGCGCTTTTTCATCGCCTTCTTTTTCGCGCTCCGCGTGTTCGGGTCGGGGCACCCAATATGCCGAGAGTAGTGAATCGCGTGCTCGGTGGCGTTGGTGCTGTCGTCGCCGTCGTCAGTCTGCTCCTTCCAACAAAACCGATGGTGGTACGCCTCCGAGTAGAAATGACTGTTTCCAAATGCGGCGAGGACTTTGCGAAGCTGCTCTTTGTTCCTCCACATAGTATGGTTGGGGACAAGCATCGACACGCACAGCCCTTCCACCACGGCATCCTCGTTTCCGGACACTCTCTCGTATTTGACGAAGCGCTCCAGTGTGCCATCCCACTCAGACCAGAAACACGGTACGGGGTGATCTGGGGTACACTCGCCGTTCCACTCTGCGCAGTCTTTCAAAAAATCGTCAAAGGTGTCGAGCTCGTAAAGCCGCAGGTCTGGGTCTTCGGGGTGTCCGTCAAGAAGATCCACCACAGTGGCTTCTTGGACACCGCCTTCGCCTAGCCGCTCTTCAAAAAGATCCTTGTTCACCACCGCACCCTTCCAAAACACAAATTTCTGGGTTGTCGTGACCATTGGCGTTTGGGGTACATCTTGGCCGTCCTCCCCTTGCGTCATCGAGTACGTCTTGGCAACCTTGTTTTTAATGTTGTCGAGCAACGCGTTCTTGTCCATTTCGTACGTCACTGGTGTTTCCACGGCATAGCGTGGCTGCGCCTCGCGCAAAGCGGGAGGCGTCGGAACACCCGCTATGAGCGCAGACAGCGCCTCCACGCCGTTTTGGGTGATGAAGTTCGGGTCGATCTCCACAAAAAGCTCTGGTTTCAAGGGGTTGAACTCCCATTCTTGCGTCTCCGTGTTTTTGCAAAAGTACGAGGAGTTGTCTTGGTAGAAATGCTTCTGCTTCACGCGCCACGCCTGGACCCCCTGAGAGAGATGTTTGTTCAGATGTTTGTCGTCCACAATGGGGGTTTGAAAGTTAGTAGAAAACGGGTTGAAGGCCACGTTCGGGTGATTCCCACTCTTCATGTCACCCGGTAAAAAACCCTTATTATAAACAGCCGGTATATTCTCAGTCCACGATTGTATCGTGGTCGAGTTGTTTCGACTGAACACCATGCCCTCCTGCAAATCATCGACAAACAAGTCGGGCGAGGTGGCCCTAGTCGCACTGCTCGTGCCGTACTTAGAAATCGCGACTCGCTGTCCCGCCGTGTCGATGGCGGCGTTCTTTGCGGCAAGGAGCACTGACACCGAAGGTGCGTCTGCCGTGTGCATCAGATCTTTTTTTTTCAAAAAAGCCCAAAACCGAAGCAGCTTGTCCGAGGGCCGAGAGCCATCAAAGCTTCTCGCGAGTGGAAGAACTTCGCACATTAGCACCACGTCCGTGTTCGAGATTGGAGACAAATCCTGAAACACACGAGGATGGACTCCGTACGCCAGCTGGGGGATGTTGATGCCCCCTTTGCGGTTGACGACGCCGGTGTCGCCGAGCTGCCACCACTTGAGTTGATCCAGCCAAGCGCCGACCGCCCGCACCGTCCGCTCGCCCGCACCGTCGCTTGGGTCGTTCGACCCTATCTCCCCATACGTTCGGGGGTTCCGGTTCACGTGCCCGTTTGTCAATGGAAAACACTGCACGAAGGCCGAAGCGGGTGCGCCCGGGCTCACGTCGGAGGTGTCGTGATCCTCCAAAACATACCCCTCCGGTGATCTGTCGGCTACCTGTCGGTTTTCCCACCGAACGCGCATGCTCTGAGACGGCAGCCCGCTGAGCACGAGTTTTGAAACCGACATGGCGATTTCCTTTTAAAGACCGCTTCGCTCACCTGCCGCGCAGAACACACAGAGAAAACCCCCGAGCTTACACTGGGCACACGCGGGACACACGGGGCACGCCGGACACGCCGAGCACACCGAACACGCAGAGGACGCAGAGGACGCAGAGGACGCTAAGCACGCCGAGGACGCTAAACACGGTAAGCAAGAAGACAGTAAGGTGACAGTAAAAAGCCTATGAAAAGACTAAGAGGGACTAAAAAGAGCAGGGGGGGGGAAATTCCCCTCCCACAGTGGTGAAATTTGTCCGTCCACTACTCAACGCCCTACACTGTTATGTACTGAAATAAATTGAATGGTAGTTTGTTTGACTGTTTTTGCGTCGGTGTACTTAACTATACCACACTCTCGGGGGGGAGGATTTCGACATTCCAATAAAGTCTACCCGCCCACATTATAGTCTTGGGAACTTCCCAACCAGGGTGTCTCCAATAAATCAGTGCTTTCTGATATCGGAGCTCGTATATTTACAGTGTATATTTACAGCGTGGGGGGGGGTGGCTCCCGCGACGACGCAGCACCAGTGTTCCAATGGCGGGAGGAGCTCCGTCACGGCTTCGTTGCACTCCTCGAGCGTGACCCGTTTTATTCTGTCGGGTAGACTCAGCATGCGCTCGTGGGGTTGCCTAAAGTGCACGCGGCAGGCGTGGAGGGCGTCGGCGCACCTGCTGGGCGAGTTCCAGGTAAAATCGACGCTGCCGAGCGCTCTCTTCTTTGCCGCGTCCAGTTCCTCCTCCGTTATCCCGGTCAACTTCCAGTCGGCCACCACGTCTTTGGTGCACTGCACGCCCCTCTGCACGAGGTCTTCTCCAAACGTGCCCACCACGCTGAGAGTGGTGCATTCTGGGTCCAATAAACGAGTGGACGCGTTCACACCGTAAGTCAGCGAATTGCGGTCTCGTACTATCTGCATTAAACGACTAGAGAACGATCCGCCAAGCACCGAAACGGCGAGACTCAGGGGCAGCGACAGCCTGTGTTTTGGACCTACCGCCAAAGCACACCCGTACATCATGGTGGCGCTTGTTTTGCCCGCCAGTGGTGTGTACACCACCCGGCCGGCCACGGGGCTGGTGGTGGGCGGTTTGAAGGCAGGCTCGCACGCCGCTTGTGGTTTGCCGTCCTCGAACGCCGCTTTCACGGCGCGCAAATGCTCATCGGTCGGGGCAACAGCCGTGACGTAGGCACCCATGCTCCCCGCCTCGCGCAACCCACAAAGCGCCTGTTGCCGGGTGAGGCGGCGTATCTCGGCGCCCTCCTCAGACCCGAGCTTGACCCTGCGCGGGTCCGCCGAGTCGTGGAATAGCGACTGCGAGTACACGCGTCGCGCGGTCTCGTTGACATCAAAATCGTTGCCGACAATCTGCTCCGATAGGAACTGCTTTTTGTTTGTGAAATCGGCGTCGGATATTGTGGGGTTAACAAAGCCGGCCTTCAGAATACTAACAAGCCGGAGGAAGTTCTTTGTGCCCGCCGGCATTTCCAATGACAGATTGATTCCACTGTGTGTCCCGTCCACGCTGGCAGAGGCGCCAGAGGAGTGGAACGCCTCGTGCAAATCCTTTTCGGCCAGCACTTCTCCGTCGCTGAGCGTCACCCCGGCCGTCGCAAGGGCGGCTTTGAGTTCCGCCTCGGCGTCCGAAGTCAGCGGGGTCGGGATGTGGATGCGAATTGACACGTTGGGCGCCGTCTCGTCTTTCACGTAGACCCCAGAAGGCGTGACGACGGCCGCCTCGAAGGGAAAGCGCCGAGCTTTGCTTGACGCGCACAGGGTCGGAGCTCCACCCCGCACGCTGTACTGCGACGTCGCGGGGTGAATGCACGGCAGCTTTTCGAGTTCCGGGAGAATTTTGCCCACCGTCATGCGATGGGAGACGAAAATAGAGTGCGCGGTGCGCGCCAAATCTTCGAGCCGCAGCGACGTCAGCACCTGGTGGCGGGTGGCGACGTCGAAGGGACTATTACAGCGCGACAGACTCTCCACAATGGCCGCGTTCATACCCTCGCAGGTGTCCGTCTCCCGCTCCCACATTTTGTGCATGCTCGTTTTCAAATCGTCGAGAATTTTGAACACCCCGAAATACGACGTGGACATGCTCGTCAGCCGCTCCAGCACGGCCACCAGCCAGGTTTCGAGCTTCGCAACCGTGTTGCCAGTGCTCGTGACGATGACCCAGACGTTAAACAGGGTCGCCCCAAAGCAGCGCTGGTAGTCCGCCTGCACCTGGTGGAGATCTTGGTTTTTGAGCAAATCGCCGAAAGGACCGGCCACCCCCATGTTCATCCACTCGGCAAACAGTTCCAGACACACGGCCTCGCGCGAATTGGCCACCATGCCCGTTCTAAATCCTAACAGACCCACAGGCATGGGTCCGGATATGTCCACCGCTTTCGCCCCGTGCTGCGGCTGGTCCTCCTCCAAAGACCCGGCTCCGTCGGCGTCCCGCGAGCACGTCCCCGGGGACATGTGCCCGAAACAGTGGTGGATGTGGGCGAGAGTACGCTCCGCGTCAAAAGGGCCGCCCGTAATCACAAGGCACGCGTTCGCAGGCACGTAATACGTTTGTTGGAACCGCCGGAGTTCAGGCATGTGAGAGATAATGCGACAGATGGTCTTCCCGGTACCTATTACAGCTTTGCCGGTCGATCCGTTATCAAACGACGCCATGAAGGTCTTCTGGCGGAGCAGGGAGGTGCGAGAGTTGCGCTGACGCTGGTACTCGTTGAGCACTACAATGCGCTCGCCCTCCGCCGCCTTCTGGTCCAACAGGGGACTCTCCATGCGATCCGCCTCCAGCTCAATGGCAGACTCAAGCAGGCGCACGGGCATTTGGCTGTGGTACTCTGTCCGACGCTTGCTCGTGCTGGCGTTGACCCCAACGGCACCGTTGTCGCCCAGAGCGTGCCAAATGTCGCCCCGCTTGGACCCCTTGTGATACTTGCGAGCCCCTTTGAACATCAAGTGCTCTAACACGTGAACCGATCCGTACTGAGAACTGGTTTCCGCATTGCTCCCTACAAGATAGACGATTGAAAAACTCACAACATTGTTGGCCGGCATCGGGACGAAGACGCATCGAAGCTTGTTCTGGAACTCGTACAGGTGTACCCCGTCGGCGCTGGCCGTCTGCTTCCAGGGTTTGGGTCGGCACGCCTCGTCGCGGAGACCCCCGCATTCCCTTGTAGACGTGACGGGCACCGAGCGTCGCCTTTGGGCAGTGACAGAAGAACGACCGCCGTAACCGCAGTCGGACCACTGCTCCCGCTCGCGAGAGTAGAATGCGTTGCGTTCGGTTGGGGTGCTCATTTTCGGAGAATCATGTTACTGGGGAGTCGGAATATATACCCACTTTGTTTTTTATCAGTGCGACCGGCCAGGGGTGTTATGCCGAAAGCTCAGCCTTTTCGCGGACCTGTCGTCGTGTCGGGTGTGACGTTTCGCACCAAAAAGAGTTTGGGAAAATACGTCGAGGGCATGCGGGACGCGGATCAGATCAACCAACGCTTCATGCTTGATCTGTTCAAGTTTCACGCACGCTACGCGGAAAAGTTAAACGGGCGCACCGTGCACAAATTCAAGGTCGACGCTCGCGGGGACGGGTTCGAGATCGTGTTCAAGGACGGAAGCCTAGAATGCGCAAGTTTCAGGAAAATGATAAAAAACGCATGGCAAACGTACGGCAGATCCAAGCCGGAAAAGCAGGCGGTGGTGGCCAAGAACAAAGCCCAGTCGCTCGCGCAGTCTTTCAAGAGAGCCGCCCGCTACGAGGTGTACGGGCAAACGCGCAGATTCCGCCTGCACAAAGCCTCCGCGAACGCAAAGTTTCTGGACGGGCGCGCGTGGCACGTCGGCCACGACTACGACGCGGCAAAGCGATTCGAAGAGCTGCTCGAGGATTTTTTCCGCGAGCAGCCGGAGGGCACGACGGTGCACGTGAAAAGCGTCGTCGACGGAGGCTACCAAACAATGTGGGTGGAGCGCGACCTGGCGGTGGCGTGGAAAGCGTACCACCAAAAGCACGCCGTGCTGCGCATGGAGACGTGGCAGTCCAACCTAGGAGGAAACAAAGGCTTTGCCGCCAAGGAAAAGTGGGCTTTGAAGTACGTGCGCGAATGAAAAAACAGTTATTTTTTTCTCCAGCAGCGACCACATTCCTATCTTTTGATGGTATTCGGGGGGCAACATATATACCCGAGCATATTCGTGTCTGTGACAGACCGTTCCACCATTGAGGTCATCCCGCCGCCCGAGGAGACGGGCGCCAGAAGCCGCCGCCGACCCGTGTCCTTTCTGCACGTCGGGCACACCCCGCTGCGCGTGGCAGACTCCGGCGTGGGAAACGCGCTCCTCCGGTTTCGCTGTGGCGCAAAGGACGCGCTCGTCGAATTCTGGTTGGCCGATTGGGACACACCGCTGTTCACGCTAACCGCCTACGACACCCGGCGCACCGTTCTGAGCCTTACCAGAGACGACTGCGACCGCACCGTCGTCTCCGAGGCTCTGGCCAAAGCCGTCGTCTCCGTGGACTCAAGCCCCCGAGTCAGGCTCTGGGCGCAACAGCGGGGCGTTCCCGTGTTCGAGGGCGAGGACGCGCTTTTCTGGGCGGTGCGGCACCTGCTATGAGCTCCCCGCAGTGCCAGGCGGCCGTCTACGGGGTGTGGCTGCTGGCCGTTGTAGTCATCGTGGGGTGTTGGATGGCGCACACCGTGCGCACGGTGGCGTTGCGGAGAATAGACAGATTAGAGCGCACGCTCGAAGGAGACAATACACACGCGTTGAATGATTTAAAAGACTTATTTCGTTAAATGTTTTAGCAACTCTGCTGCAAGTCCTGCAGCAGCTCGAGGTCCGACTTCGAGGCTGATTCCACGCATGGCGCTTCCAAAGTCGGCGAGCACGGCAATATGCCACCCACCAATTCCAATTTCGCGCCAGCGTAGAAGACATTGGTTGGCATTACCCATTCAAAAACACCTTCTCCCACTTGCGACATAGGACTCGTCCTCAAAAAGATCAGGGCTTTCAAATCACTGCAATCAGCGAATGCATACTCTCCGATGGTGTGCAACGCATCCGGAAAGACCACCGAGGCCAAACTACTGCACCCCAAGAATGCACCCATTTCGATGGTGTGCAACGCATCCGGAAAGACCACCGAGGCCAAACTACTGCACCCCAAGAATGCCTCTGATCCGATGGTCGTCACAGCAGTATTGGAAAGGTCCACCGAGGCCAAACTACTGCACTGACCGAATGCATATGATTCGATGGTCTGCAACGCATCCGGAAAGGCCACCGAGGCCAAACTACTGCACCCTTGGAATGCAACATGTCCGATGGCCGTGATGCTGGCTTCGCTTGACAGGTCGAGAGCACCAGAAGGGCAGCCGTCACAAGTGCTCAATACGCCATCAGTGACGTCGCAGGTCACGACATTAGTACCACCATGACTTAAGGTGAGCGCGGCGGCGCTGCCGAAAAGCAGGAGTTGCGCGAAGGCGAGAGACAAAAGCCGAGGCATGGCGATAAAGAAAGTTTTTGGTGCATCGTAGAAGAAAGCAGCACCGCACTTATAGTGTTCGTTTTTTGTTGATTTCGTTAAAAGTCGCCGGCTTCCTCGCCGGTCTGAATGTAGATCTCCGTCGTCTTAATGCTGCTGTGACCCAGCGCCTTCGAAATGGCTTTTATGTCCACCCCTCTTTTCCGCGCGTGCGTCGCAAAGGCGTGTCGGAACCAGTGTGGCGTCACCTTGGGTAAATGGATGTTGGGCAACTGGGCAAACTTTTTCACGATCTTATAGATGCTTTCCCCGCCGCGGTTTCCGCGGCATTCCCTCGTCACCGGATCCTTCTTTCTGCCCGTGAACAAGTAGTCGTTCGACGTCAACTGTTTCAGGTGCTCGACTTGCGCCACCATGTACTTCATTCCGGTTTTTCCTATCCTGACCCTGCGCCGCTTCGAACCCTTCGAGGCTTGAGCTCTGACAAGCACGACCAATCTGCGCTTTGTCCGTCCGCCGTCCGTGGTGATGTCTTCGTACGTGATGTCGTCTTTTTTTAACTCGCACACTTCCGCGACGCGGAGCCCGGCAAAGTACATAAACCCGAAAATGCCGACGTGCACGCAGCTCGTTCTGCGCGCTTCGTTCAAAAACCCGCGCACTTGCTCGGGGGACAGGTACTTGTTCGTTTGCTCCCGCTGATCGCGAGGCGGGAGCTTCAAAGCCAGCGTCCAGTTGTGGACGACCGACATGTGGGCAAACAGCGTTTTCCAGAACGACTTCAACACGATCGTATACTTGCGCTTCTTGTCGTTGCTGGCGTCTTCGAGGGACTGGATCCACTGTTTCATGTGGTGAAGCGTCACATTCTTCACGTCGGAGGCGTCCACATCGTGAGATTTCAGGAACTGCACGAATTTGTTGATAATGCTCTTGTAGCGCTTCTGTGTCTCTAACCCTAACCCGAGAAACCACTGGTCTATCTCGTTTCGCCACCAGTTGGGGGCATTTGGGGTTTCGTTTTCGGCGTCGTCCGCGTCGCCCGTGTCGCCCCCCCCCGCGGAAGACCCGGACGCCCCGTCCCCGGCACCGTCGGAGCCCGAGTCGTCGGAGTCCGAGTCGTCGGAGTCCGAGTCGTCGGAGTCCGAGCTGCTGGAGTCCGAGCTGCTGGAGTCCGAACTTGATGATCCAAAACGAACGTGCGTTCCTTGACTTCCCCCATTTTTTTGGGACCTGGGTGGTCCGTGGGATTCGGAAGTCAGGGAATTGGGGTGTCCTGACCTGTTTTCCTTGACTTCCGGGGACCCGACCGGCGCGTCCTCGGCGTCAAATCCCTGACTCTCCGAGCCGTCGGACCACTGGTTCGCGGGACTTGGGGGTTCACGACGCGCCAAGACCTGGCGCTTGCGGGCCGGACTCGCAGAGACACGACGCGATGCTCCCGCCCCTGGCGACCCACCCCCTTCGGAGACCGCGACCCGGCGCCGCTTGTCCCTAACACTAGGGTTCGCGGCGCGCGCCGCGAGCTCGTCGTCCCACCGCTTGTGGTGCTTGCGGCGGCGGTTGCGGCGCCACTGCTTGCGCCGCTTTGCGTTGTCGGCGCCGAGCAGGGCGCGGGGCGTAGCGGGGTGTTTCGGAGTCGGAGGGTAGGCAAACATTAGAATAAAGATAAAGATATAATGATTTAAAGATAAAATTTCTGCTGTGCTCTTCAAACGTCTCTCTTCCTATATAAGCGAAGGACTCGGTGCTATGAAGCTGTACTATGAGCAGTGCCTTAAGCGATTTAAAGCGAAAACGGCGAGAAGACGACCCAAACACCTCCAGCAAGATGTCTAGACTGGCTATGCCAAAACTCAAGATTTTTCATTGGAGCGAGTACACCCCCCCTCCTGGCGCGGACCGGGTTTGTATACGCGACGCGAGTATGACAGTGTCTGACAAGTGTATATTTAAGAACGACAGAGACACATTGACCCATCACGGGTATGTTAGTGTAGAAGCGTGGGTCGAAACGGCTGGCTCTTCAGATGAGTGTAACTTAACCCAGAGTTTTTTCTTGGATCCGCCAACTGTACCTCTCCCTTCCGTGCTGATTCGAATCGAACTGAATCTCGGTACGGAGGACAAGGATAACCAATACTTAATCGTAATAATCCCTCTGAGTAGTGTGGGTGACATTTTGTGCGACGAAACAACCATGGTGGACTCCAGCGCGGCCTTGCGCCGGTTGGCCACCCGCTTGCTCCAGTCCACACTAGTGCGACAGAGCCTGCGGCCGTGCCTGGACGAGTTCGGTATCTCGATGACAGCTCTTACTCCGTATACGCTTGTGTATTAGTTTTATTTCCGACAGTACGCCACATAATGGTTATTTCCGACCCGTGCTATGAACGACACAAGATCGTACGCTCTTTGCCCCCCGTCGCACCCGACCAGCAGCGTTCGCTCGACTGTTTTCATGTTCATGTACTGGGGCACCGCAATATGTATCACGAGCGCTGTAGACAGGTCGTACGAGGAGACGTACGTTTCGTGCGCTTGTTTTGATTTGCACGCCCCCTCGTCGCAGTCCAGGGGCAGCGTCGAAAGTTGTGCCGGCGGAGATTCTTTCACGCCAGAAGAAGCGGGCACGGCCGTCAGCCTCTCCTCGAAAAAAAGGACGTAAGGTTGACACGACGACAGGCGAACCGGCGTCACGGTTTCGTCGTCGCAACGAAACCATATTTCGTTTTCGTGTACAGCGGTAGTTTTGTGCACCGGTGACGACGGACCCGCAAAACCGCAGTTGTAGTTGTGGAACGACATTGGCGGCGCGTTCGTATCGGCCAGAGGCAGCGATGGTTGGGGCGCAGCGGGCGCTGCAGGCACAGATTCTCTTTGGAATCCAAAAGTTGCATCTACCGCTCTTTGAACGGGTGACGCTCCCTTGGCCGGAAGACACGTCACAATCAACATTTTTTCTTTGGAGCTTGTTTCCGTGACGTGGTTGCACTGGGTGCAGCGTTTCCGTTTTGCCCGGGTATTTTCGAAACAGCTCGTGTTCATGCCGGGGTTCAGATCCTCGTCAAAAAGCTTGAGAAGAAGCTCAGCGGGATCCTCCGGGCTCGCGCCTTGAATGTTCATGAGCTTCCGACACCACTGGTAGGCGGCGTCGATTCCCCGAAGAAGATCGGCGGGGCGCGCATACTTTCCATACACAACGCGCTCGAAATTGTTGTCACCATGGCATTGCTCTCGAAAGGAGCGCACAGCGCTGAGGCATTGAATAGTACTACTTATGTAACACGTATTTCCGGTGTTTGGGAACCCAAAAGGCACTCGCGCCATGGTTTTAGAATAAAACGGAAAAAGAGTTTATATGTTAAGGTTAATTTTTGGGAATATTTACGGGGAAAAAAGGAAAAAAGGGAGTCACATCAATAAAGGGGCAAGACTGTACACTTTTGTGCCACGCCGCGCCATTTTGTGTGTTTATGGTAGTTGTGTTAAGGTTACTGTTATATGCCACGCCGCGCCCTTCGCGTGTCGCCCTTCGCGTGTCCTCGGCAGCTACACAGAAGCATGCGTGAACGTTTAACATTCAGGCATCAAACGTTAACCCTAACTGTATACTGCGCGGCATCAAAGGCGATCCACGCAGTAGTACACTTCGTACGCTGTTGTCGGCAGATCTGTTCGGCGACGAATTTAACAGACCCTCGGCGGCGCGCCCGTGTTCCCACTGGTTCAAGTCAAATTTGCTATCCACCCCCGGGCTGGTTATCAGTTGGTCCCCGTTGTACTGTACCCCCGGGCTGGTTCTCAGTCGGTCCCCGTTGTACTGTACCCCCGGGCTGCTCGCCATGAGCGACGAGATCAATTCGTCCTCTTGTAGCTGTGAGAAAACGGGCATTGGATTGATACGGCCAACACCCCCTGCGCCGCGTTTGCCAATCCCGACCATGGCTT
>Ga0206126_10004405_pt1 | contig 13593 bp, 10 predicted proteins | sample Helgoland_Spring_5_FD_148621 | JGI IMG/M metagenome (GOLD analysis project Ga0206126, IMG submission 148621) | Pelagic subsurface seawater microbial communities from Kabeltonne, Helgoland, North Sea - Helgoland_Spring_Bloom_20160412_1 | ecosystem: Environmental > Aquatic > Marine > Epipelagic ...
TGCTTTGTTTTTTTACGACAATTTATCAGATTTAAACATAAAAATAAACGGGATAGAATTAATTACTAATGATATTTTTTCTAAAATATTAATGTCAATTTCTGTACTTCTTTATTTATTGATCATTTATTGTATCTACCTATTTAAAAAAGTTTTATTATTTTTTATAAGAACAAAAATATTTGATCTAATTGTTATTCAATCTTTCAGTAAAATAGGAAACATTTTAACACTTACCGGAATTATTTACTTTCTCATATCAATTGTGAGTAAAGTTTATATTGAACAAAAAATAACCTTAGAAGTTGGCTTAAACGCTAACCTTATTTTAATCTGTTTGGGTTTATTCTTTATAATTTTGAGTGAAATTTTCAAAATAGCGCAGAATACAAAACAAGAAAACGATTTAACAATATAATATGGCAATCATCGTGAATTTAGATGTAATGCTTGCCAAACGCAAAATGCGTAGTAAAGAATTGGCCCAAATAATTGGCATTACAACTGCAAACTTATCTATCTTAAAATCGGGTAAAGCAAAAGCAGTTCGTTTTTCTACATTAGAAGCAATTTGTAAAGCATTAGATTGTCAACCTGCAGATATTTTAGAGTATACAGAAGATTAATTAAGGTTTCGTTTTTCAATAAAAAAACGTTTTAATAACTGAGAACATTCATTTTCCAAAATTCCGGCTATTACTTTTGTCTTTGGATGCAAAGTGGTATTTAAATTTTTAAAACCTCTTTCTAGCTCTGAAGCTCCATAAACAATCTTACCAATTTGAGTCCAATAACTTGCACCTGCACACATTTGACAAGGCTCTAAAGTAACATACAAAATACACTCTTTTAAATATTTTCCACCCAAAAAATCTGCAGCAGCAGTAAAAGCTTGCATTTCTGCATGCGCAGTTACATCTGTTAATGTTTCTGTTAAGTTATGTGCTCTTGCAATAATTTGATCTTTAAACACAATTACAGCACCAACAGGAACTTCTCCTTTATCAAAAGCAGTTTTTGCTTCTTGTAAGGCTTTTTTCATAAAGTAAGTATCGTCAAAAGGTTGTATCATCTTTTTGAATATAAAAATCAATATTACAAAATTTGATGTTGTATTTTTGCATTCGAATGAAGAACTTGTTAGAAAACATATCAAATCCATCTGATTTAAGAAAATTAAATCCAGCACAATTAACGCAATTAGCAAAAGAGTTAAGAGCATTTATTATTGATATTGTAGCCACAAAAGAAGGTCATTTAGGGGCAAGTTTAGGAGTTGTAGAAATTACCATTGCTATTCATTATTTATTTGATACTCCGAATGATTTATTGGTTTGGGATGTTGGACATCAAGCCTATGGTCATAAAATTTTAACAGGAAGAAAAGACAACTTTCATACCAATAGACAATTTGGCGGAATTGCCGGTTTTCCATCAAGAAAAGAGAGCAAATTTGATGCTTTTGGAGTTGGACATTCATCAACCTCTATTTCTGCAGCATTAGGCATGGCAATTGCTTCTAACTTAAAAGGTGAAACAGAAAAACAACATATTGCTGTTATTGGCGATGCCTCTATTGCGAGTGGAATGGCTTTTGAAGCTTTAAATCACGCAGGCGTTTCTAACGCTAATTTACTAATCATTTTAAATGACAACGCTATTGGAATTGACCCATCAGTTGGTGCTTTAAAAGAGTATTTAACAAAGGTTAAAAGCGATAAAAGATTAGCAGTACATAATATTATAAAAGCGTTAAATTTTGATTATTCGGGCCCCATTGATGGACATAATTTACCCAAAGTTTTATCAGAATTAAAAAGACTAAAATCTGTAAAAGGCCCTAAATTTTTGCATGTAATTACTACAAAAGGAAAAGGTTTACAGCAAGCAGAAGAAGACCAAGTTACATATCATGCTCCAGGAAAATTTGATAAAATTTCTGGAGAAAGAATTAAAAAAGAAGAGAGTTTATATACCAAATATCAAGATGTCTTTGGAAAAACAATTGTAGAACTTGCAAAACAAAATGATAAAATTATTGGTATTACACCAGCAATGTTAACAGGAAGTTCGTTAAAATATATGATGCAAGAATTTCCTAAAAGAACTTTTGACGTTGGTATTGCAGAACAACACGCAGTAACTTTAGCTGCTGGAATGGCTGCACAAGGTTTAATACCATTTTGTAATATTTATTCTACATTTTTACAACGTGCATACGACCAAGTAATTCATGATGTTGCTTTGCAAAATTTACCTGTTATCTTTTGTTTGGATAGAGCTGGTTTGGTAGGTGAAGATGGAGCAACACATCATGGTGTTTTCGACTTAGCATACTTACGTTGCATTCCTAATCTAATTATTTTTGCACCCAGAAACGAAATTGAATTGCGTAATATTCTATATACTGCTCAATTAGGATTAAAAAACCCGATTGCAATTCGCTATCCAAGAGGAAAAGGAACCATTATTGATTGGTTAAAACCTTTTAAAAAAATAGAAATAGGAAAAGGGGTTCAATTGAAGCAAGGAACTAAAACAGCAATTCTATCTATTGGAACAATTGCTAAAAATGTTTCTGAAGCAATTGAACTATCAAAGAAAACTGATGAAATTGCTCATTTTGATATGCGTTTTGTAAAGCCTTTAGATGAAAAACTATTACATACCATTTTTTCAGAATATAAAACAATTATTACAATTGAAGACGGGACTATAAAAGGAGGATTTGGAAGTACTATCTTAGAATTTGCATCAGAAAACAATTATCAACATAAAATAAAAACGATAGGAATTCCTGATGAATTTATTGAACACGGGAGTATTTCTAAACTGCAACATAAACTTGGATTAAATATTGAAAACTTAAAAATAACAATTGAAAATTTGATCTAAAAAAAACAGTTACAACGAAACTTTAAGTTTATATATAGTTAAATTATTCCTCAATATTTATGATAGTAATGTTTTTGTTTTTTTGATTATTTTTTGAAAACCGACCATCATCTTGTTCGACCATGCCAATATATTTATATCCTTGCAACTGGTTAGTAGTATACCATTCTAACTTCATTCCAATAAAAACTCCTTCCTTTAAAACTATTTTTGATTTACTATCCAAAACTTTGTAATAGATGGTTTTTATAGAGTTTAGATCCTCTTTATAACTTGTAACCAATAACATCGATTTGTTATGATTATAAGTTTTATTTTTCAAAATTATAGTTTTAGAAACAATACTGGAAACCTCTTCCTTATTTGTCACTACTATTGATTTACAAGAGAGTACGATTACTAAAAGAGAAAAAACACACATCTTTGCTAAAATTTTGCACAACATGTTTAACATAAGATTAGATATTATTGAGAATATACTCAAGTTTTATTTTATAATTAACTTCCCTGTAGCTTTTCTGTTATTCTGATCTATTAATTCAACAAAATAAACACCTGAATTTAAATTGACTGAAATTTTATGTTTATCAGTATTTTTAAAATTTAAATTTTTGGTTGATACTTTTTTACCGTTAACATCAAAAAATTTGAGCGTTGAGTTACCCAAGATATTTTTACCAAAAATAGTAAAACTACCATTTGAAACTGTTGGATATAATGAAAACAGTTTTGTATTACTGATAACTTCATTTATGGACGCTACACTGCCTTCAATAGATTTTATAGCCCAACCTAGAGAATTAGCCGCTGGATCAGTAATTAAGCGAAACCTTATCACAATTGTTTGACCAATAGAAAAACCCTTTTCTACTAAGTTAATAGTTTGAGATTTGAATAAGTTATCCGAAAATAAGGCATCTGTACCTTTATTATACTCCACCAACCATTCATCAAATCTTCTTGAATCATATTTATCTAACAATGTCCAGTTTTGCATATCGATAGATGCTTCTATCTGAACAAAATCATAAAAGCTATTTAAATCTGTTAAATTATCTGTGTAAGGTTCAACAATAGCTTGATCTTCATATGTGAAATTTTTATTAGACTCTGATATTATCAATGGTTTTTTTAGAACAGTTGTATAAGTAGTGTTATCCTGATAAGGGTGGTCTGAATTATTCAAAACCAAACTAGAAACAGTTCCGTTAATATTATCAATCTTAAAATCATTATTGTAAACATAAACATCTGAGGCTTTAAATTCATCGATACCAATATTCTGGGAGGCATTCTCAAAATCAATTACATCTATAAGATACTCTTGAATTGTAGTTTGATTCTCATTTGTATCATCGAATAATTGAACACCTACCTTATGCAGCCCTTCTTGTAAATTTACTGTTTCATATTGGTAAGTATTACCAGTATCAAAATTTTGTGTTATTTCTGTTTGTTCCACATCATCTATAAAAATTTTAACTCTGTTTACTGAATTTGATGTAACATTATAATTAACTATTGTTTTTAAACTTTCAATTTCTTTTTGGAATACAGAAACTATAGGTAACGTTAAAAATTCCGGAAGAGTATATGAATCTAATTCACTCAATGTTGCTGACCAAATACCTCTACCATAAGTAGCAATCACTATTTGATTATTTACAATTTTCATATCGTAAACGGCCACAGGAATAAAACCATTTAAAAGATTCCAACTAGAACCACCATCTAAAGTTTCGAAGATTCCTATGTCTGTACCTGCCCATAATATATTTTCATTAAATGGCATTTCAACAATAGAATGAACAGCAACATCTGGAAGAACCGAAACACCATTCCCAGAAATATTTGTCCAAGAATCACCTAAATCTTCCGTTTTTAATACTTTAGCAGCTCCTTGAGATGAGAAAAGTGCATAAGCTCTTTTTCTTTCTATTAATGAGGTTCCAATACCACTAATGTTATAACTATGATTTCCGGTAGAACTAATAAAAGGATTGGTTTCTACAAATGTCTGACCATTGTCTTGTGAAATCTGCAATAGATAAGATCTATTTTCTCTCATTGCACCACCCGCCCAAACAACATTTGGGTCTGCAGTAGAAACCTCTACATTTAGAGCACTATTATTACCTGAGCCAAAACTCGAAGGTAGTGTTATTAAGTTCCAGTTAACCCCAAAATCTGTAGACCTCCAAACCCCTCTACTTGTTATTGTAAAAACAGCGTCTGGATTATTATTTGCACTCGAAATTTTTGAATAAAAAGGCGCAATTGCATTATTTCCAGAATCTGCAATATCTGCAGTACCATCATATGAGTAATTCATATACCTTCCAATTGTACCATATTGAGAAGTTACCAAAAAATCTCCAGGTCTATTATAATGCCATAAAGCTTCATAACCGTCTCCACCAAAAACATAAGAGTAAGTTTTTGACTTCTCTGAATCATTACCTTGTGAAATCCAGGAACCGTTATCTTGGGCACCTGCTAAATAATTATCTTGACCATTTTGTTTTGTTGCACCATAAAATTGGGTGCTATTTTTACCTACAACATCACTAGACCAATCTCCTTGATTTGTACCGGGGTCTTGTGTGAAAGATGTACTATAAATACCACCATCATTTGCTAACAAAATTTTAAAATCTTGATTACTTCCCAAGACCACAAATAGACCGTGCTGATCTACATGTACTGATCTATTAATCTGACTATTATCATAACCCGAGGCAATAGAGGTAGAAGTAAAGTTTTCACCAGAAATAGTAACCTTAAAAACAGCCACACCACCTACATAAAAAACATTTGTATTGTATGGGTGTGCCATTATTACATTATCATACCATCCTTGACCCGTTAATAAATTAGCACTCTCTGCTGAACCTGAAGTTTTTAAATTTGTAAAAGTGGCACCCGCATTTCTTGAAACATAAAAATCTGTATTTATACCTGTAGTTGCGCCTGAGCCCGAATATACACTTACAAAAACTGTATTAGAATCTGCAGGAGAAACACTTGTTTCAAACCTAGAATGATTAGAATTATATGAATTTCTATTGAATATAACACTCCAGTTTTTTCCCCCGTCCAAACTTTTCACCAAGCCTAAATTACTAACTGAACCATATTGAATATTAAAATTTGATGGATCGGCATCTAAATCTTGAACTGTATTAGCTATGCTAGAAGCTGAATACGACTGTGACCAAGTAGTACCTCCATTTGTAGTTCTATAAATACCATTTTTTGCCGCTACAACAACATTTTTTTTATCATTAGGATTAATAATCATTCTACCAATATCCCCAAAATTAGAAGTACCTGCCAATGCAACCCAAGTAGCGCCACCATCAGTTGTTTTAAAAACACCAGACCCTCCAATAGCTCCAAGATTTCCAAAAGGCTCTCCTGTACCAGCATACAAAGTATTAGAATCTTGCGGACTTATAATAACCGTAGATGTTGCTAAATTTGGCAATTGATTGTCTGTTAAATTAACCCAATTTTGCCCTTCGTCTTCTGTTTTCCAAACACCACCTCCAACTGTACCGGCAAACCATATTTTATTATCTGTGGGATCTACTGCAATACCTCTAGTTCTTCCAGGAACATTTACTGGACCTCTTTCTATAAAAGTAGGATTTAAAGCATTTGTACTTTTTTTAGAAATAGCATTTTGTTTTGCTTTTTTGTATTCCTTTATAAGGTAACCGTCCTCATAAGATGTTTTAGACGAATCTATATGTTTTCTAATTGAAAGCTGATAATCAGCCATGTACTCAATACCTTTCTTATGTCTTAAATTTGTTTTCCGTACTTTTTTCTTTTCTTTAAACGTATCTATTTTTATTAGCCGTTTGTCTTTTTTACAAGAAGTAAAAAATAAACCGACAATCATAAATGCAAAAACTATTTGATTAAAAAAAAATTTCATAATATTTTGATTTTTTAAATAACTTTTTTCCAATTTTCTCGTAAAACGAATAAAAAAGAAGAAATATCTAGGGTTGTACAATATTAAACTAAGACATTTATATTTTGAGTAGTATATACTTAAAATTCTGATTTACTATAAACACCTCAATTATCAGTTACTTTACAAACAAAAAATATCTTAATTCCTATTAATAATTTTAAAAAACTAATATTGGAATTAAATCAAATTTCCTGTTAATTTTTTATGCATTCTAATGGCACAACTATCTGACATTCTTGAAACATAGCTGCAAATACTCATAATTCTAGTATACAAATCAATTCTTTTCTCATGGTATTCTTCTGGTAATAAATTCAAAACTAATTCATCGTAATTAGAAGAAATACCATCAAATTTATTATTGAATGCCGTAACAAAAACATCTAATAAATCAGAAATAATTCTATAACCTGCCACTTCTTTCTCAACCACTTCTTTACTCTTGTATATTTTATCAACACTTATTTTAATAATGTCGTTAATTTGAGCTTCATACTTACATTTATCCAATAAAGATTTTTCAAAAACACCATTTAAAATAGCATCTTCATTTTCTAAAAAGATGGATTCAGCCTCATTAATTAAAACACCAATTGCAAGTGCTCGTAAATAACTTACTCGATCTGTTTTGTGCTGAAGTGAGTGATATTTTTTACTATCGATAGTATCTTTTACCAACTTAATCATATATTCTAAGGCGAATTCTTCATCAATTAAACCTAAGTTAATTCCGTCTTCAAAATCAATAATTGTATAGCAAATATCGTCTGCCGCTTCCACTAAATAAGCTAATGGATGTCTGTAATATGAAGTACCTGAAGAAGGTTTTTGTTTCATTCCTAAATCATCAACTATATCTAGAAATTCTTTTTTTTCTGATTGAAAAAAGCCATACTTTTTATCTACAATATGATTGGTTGGCCTTTTAGGAAGACTCTCTTTCGGGTATTTTAAAAATGCGCCTAAAGTTGCGTAACTTAGACGTAAACCCCCAGAAACCCCTTTTCTTGTTTCTGTTAGAATCTTAAAACCATTTGCATTTCCTTCAAAATCTATTAAGTCTTGATATTCTTTGGCAGATAATTGTTCCTTATATTTAGAACCATTTCCTGACTTAAAATACTCACCAATCGCTTTTTCTCCTGAATGACCAAAAGGCGGATTTCCTATATCATGCATTAGTGAGGCAGCACCCACAATTGCACCAAAATCGTTAAAAGTGTACCCTAATTTTTGTAAATTTGGATGACGCTCTAAAAGCGCTTTACCAACTCTTCTCCCCAAAGTCCTACCTACTACAGACACTTCCAAACTATGCGTTAAACGTGTGTGTACAAAATCAGTTTCAGATAAAGGTATTACTTGTGTTTTATCCTGTAAACTTCTAAAAGCTGATGAAAATATAATTCTATCATAATCTACATCAAAACCCAAACGAGTTTCATCTTGTGCTATTCTCTCGCGTTTTTGTGTATCGCCAAAGCGTTTTAAAGAAAGGAGTTGTTCCCAGTTCATTTTATGCTGAATTTAGTTCAGTATTTTTTATTATTAGATTCCGGCATACGCAGGAATTACAAGTTGCACGAAAATACAAAAAAGATTCTTCACTTTGTTTTGGTCATAAATTACATTCATTAGTGAGCAATATTAAATAACAAGCTGTATATTATTAAATAAGTTTAGCCCAGATTGAACGGCTTGTTTGAGCTCTTTTTTATTCTTTTTTTTGAATAAAAAAAGCGAGTAGTGAAAGCTGGAAATAGCTTCCAAAAAAAAAGAGAAGCCTTTCGACCTCTCTTTATCATTTATATTTTATTGACTATCCTTCGCAAGAAGCACACTCTTTCTTTTGTTTAAATTTCTGTGCAGCATTCATACTGTGTTGGTAATACATAGATTTTATACCTAATTTCCAAGCGTTGATATAAACTGAATTCACCTCTTTTATTGGCATATCTGGATGCACCATAATATTTATAGATTGTCCTTGATCGATATGATTTTGTCTATTTGCTGCTTGATAAACAATGACGTTTTGATCTATTTCTGAATAGGTTTTAAAAACCTCTTTCTCTTCTTCTGTTAAAATATTTAAATGCTGAACAGAACCATCATTGTCTCGAATACTTTTCCAAACATCAGATGTATTTTGCCCTTTACTTTCTAATAATTTTTCTAAAATTGGATTTTTAATTGTTGTTTTTATCTTTGCGATATCTTTGACATAAATATTAGACCAGATTGGCTCAATACCCTGAGACACTTGTCCTAATATAAAGGCAGAGGATGTAGTTGGTGCGACTGCATTTAGAGTTGCATTACGCCTTCCATATCCTTTTAAAACAGCCGGCTCCCCATACATTTTTGCCATCTCTTCTGATGCCTTATATGATTTTTCTTTAATTACTTTAAAGATCTCACTGTTTAAAGCGTATGCTTCTGTACTATCAAATCCTAGCATTTTAGATTGTAATAAAGAGTGCCATCCTAAAGCTCCTAACCCCAATGCTCTATTCTCTTTTGCAAATTTATAGGCTTTCTCCATAAAACGAAACGTAAACTGGTCGTCTCTATCTGATGAGTTTTTATATACTTCTAATTTGTTAATAAACTCTTGCATTACCGCATCTAAAAAGAAAGTCAATGTTTCTACTGCATCAGTATCTTTCCACTTGTCATAGTGTACTAAATTAATTGATGATAAACAACAAACAAAAGACCAATCTTCATTAGAAGGTAACATTATTTCTGTACATAAATTACTCGCGTAAATTTCATACTTGTTGTCTTTATAAACATCTACTGTTCCATTGTTTGCATTATCTCTAAAAAGAATATATGGATACCCGATTTCTCCTCTTCGTTGTAATACTTTTGCCCAAAGACTTCTTTTTTCTACATCACCATCTACCATTTCTTGCATCCACTGGTCACTTACAGTAACACCATGAGTTAATTCTTGTATAGGATTTCCTTCTGTACCTATCTCTAAAAATTCTTTAATATCTTGATGATCTATTGGTAAATAAGGCGAAAATCTTCCTCTTCTCACAGAACCCTGACTAACAACGTCAACCATTTTTTCAAACAACTGCATAATATGTACCGAACCAGATGAAGAACCATTATTTTTAACAGCAGCTCCTCTTTGACGTAATTTACCAAAGTAACCAGACGTTCCACCTCCTAATTTAGACATCATACCAACTTCTGACTGCGAGAATAAAATATCTCCCATATCATCTGCTACATGCGAACCAAAACAACTAATAGGTAAACCTCTTTTTTTTCCAAAATTAGACCAAACCGGCGATGCTAAAGAGTAATAACCAGCGGCCATGTATTTGTAAAACTTATCAGAAAAACCATCAATCTTTAAGATACGTTCAGCATTATCTGCAATTTCACGGATTCTTTCTTCTGGTGTTGTTTTTCCTGTTAAATACCCTGACTCTAAAAATTTACGACTATTCTCGGTAAGCCATTTTATTTCAGGTTCATTTGTATTTTTAAGCATTTCTTTTCGAGCAGCGCTTCTTGCTTGAATCATTTTTTCGTGCTCTGTAAGTTCGGTTGTCGTTGTTTTCTGGTCGTTTAAATTCATATATTAAAATAAGTCGTCACTGGTTATACTTTTCGTTCTTTTGCTGTAGTTTATAGATCTTTTTACAAAGAAATCACCATGTTTTGTTCCTATAATTTCATCATCAAACCAATCTGTATTCGATAATAATGTTTCGTTAATATCAAATACTTTTGATATTCCAATACTTTCTAAAGAGTTATTAAATCTATTCTTGATGAATTCTTTTATTACAACTTTAGGTAAGAAATCTAATTCTCCTTTTTCAAAAATCCAATCAATTATTTTACTTTCAGAAAGAAAAGCTTCTTTACATGTTTCTTGAACTAACGCTTTATGGCTTTCATCAAACCATTCTGGATTTTCTTCTTTAATTATTTTAATAAGGTCTATCCCAAAATCTCCATGGATTTGCTCTTCTTTTGAAGTAGCCTCAACAACATTAGAAATCCCTTTTAAAACGTTTCTATATTTATTAAATGCCATTATAATCAAAAACTGAGAAAATAAAGATACATGCTCTATAAACAAAGAAAATAAAATTATGGATTCTGAAAACTCCTGATTATCATCACTATTCACATTTTTTAATGCTGATTCCAAGTAACTAACACGTTTCATAATTACAGGATTCTTCTTTAGGTTTTTAAACTCATTGTTTAAACCTAAAATCTCTAATAAATGAGAATATGCGTCATGGTGACGAACCTCACTCTCTGCAAACGTTGCACCAACAGAACCAATTTCTGGTTTTGGCATCTTTTTATAAATGTCTCCCCAAAAAGTTTTAACAGCAACCTCAATTTGAGAAATTGCTAACATTGTATTTTTTATTGCATTTTTCTCCACTTCAGAAAGAGATGTTTTAAAGTCCTGAACATCACTTGTGTAATTAAATTCTGTGTGGATCCAATAAGAATGTCTTATAGCATTTACATATTCACCTAAAACAGGATAATCATATGGCTTTAAATTTATTCTCTTTTCAAAAATGTTGCTTTTTCTACTTCTTGTTTGTTCATCCCTGTATAATATGTAGGCCTTCGCAACATCATGGAAGGGACTATCCATTAATTTAAACTCCACAATATCTTGAACTTGTTCTACTGTAGGCGTATAATCTGGCTCATTTAACTTTCTTTCTAGTAAGGTACCATTTACAATATTAGAGATTGCGATAGCGTCATCTCTTGTACCATTATCAACGCTCAGCATCGCTTTTTCAATAGCATTTATAATTTTTTCTATCTCAAAAATGGTCGTTTCAGAGTCTCTCTTTATTATTTGAGTTATTTTCACGGTTAACAGGTGTTATTTAAAAGTTAGATTTTGACTTAAGGTGGGGTTCTACAAAGATTGCTTTTTTTGTTCCAAAATAAAAGCCATACTTATTCACAAAACCCTTGAAGTTTTTAACAAAATTATAATTATCGCAATTTTATTAGTGAAAAATAAAAATTACAACAATCTGTATATCAGTCTTTTAAATTTTTAAAAAACGCTAGAAGTACTATGTTTACTATGTTTTTTTAAAAAATTCTAAAAACAAAAAAATATTTAAAAAAATATCTTAAAGTTGTTCCAATTACTAAAACCAATTCCTTTCAAAAAAAAATAAACAAAATTATTTAAACCAGTCTTTTTGTAAAACCAATTACAATTAACCTTATATTTGTAATATTATTAACATTTTATATTATATTATTTTGAAAAAAGGAACAATAAAATTCTTCAACGAGTCTAAAGGATTTGGATTCGTAACAGAAGAAGATTCAAGCACAGAGTATTTCGTACACGTATCTGGATTAATTGACGAAGTTAGAGAAGGTGACACAGTAGAGTTTGACCTTAAAGAAGGTAGAAAAGGTTTAAATGCAGTAGACGTTAGAGTAATCTAATACTATATTTACAATTCTTAGAAAAGAAACAAGTCGTTTAAAATATTTTAAACGACTTTTTTTTGTCTTATTTTTGTAAAAACATTTCTCTCAAATGAAAAGTAAATTTCCACAAATTGTAAAAATTACAATTATATCTGTCTATTTAATTTTCTTAGCAGGTTCTATTGTTAGAATGACAGGTTCTGGAATGGGTTGTCCTGATTGGCCAAAATGCTTTGGATATTACATTCCGCCAACCTCAGAGGAACAAATAACTTGGAAACCAAATTCAGAATTTAAAAAAGGTCTAATAATCATTAAAGGTGAAACTTTATTTGTTGCAGAAAAAAATATAAAAACTTCTGATGAGTTCAATAAAAACAATTGGACAAACTACACGAAACATGATTACGCTAAATTTAACAAATACCACACTTGGACAGAATATATTAATAGGTTATGTTCCGTTTTAGCTGGCTTGATATTTTTATTTTTAATTTATGGAGCATCAAAATTTTGGAAAACAAACAAAACAATTCCTCTTTTAGCATTTGCCGCTTTTTTCTTGATGTTAGTGGAGGCCTGGTTGGGTAAAACAGTTGTAGACACCAATTTAAAGCCCACAATTATCACCATACATATGATTCTTGGTTTAATTATAATTGCACTACTACTAAAACTAAAATTTAATATTTCTGAGAGAAAAAGAATATATAGATACAATGCTTTATTTAATAAACTGCTAATTGTTTCTGTTGTATTTTCTTTGATTCAAATTGCAATGGGAACCCAAGTAAGGCAATTTATAGATGAACAAGTAAAACAATTAGGGTTCGAAAACAAGAACTATAGTTTGATGAATCCGAGCTTTAAATTCTATTTTCACAGATCTTTTACAATTGCAATTGTATTGGTAAATCTAAGTTTATTCTACCTAAATCAAGTAAAAAACTTAGGCTACAAACTCGTAAACTGGGTTGTTCTGTTAATTTTTTTAGAGGCTATTACAGGAATTTTAATGTATTATGCAGAATTTCCTCTAGGAACGCAAGCTATACATTTGTTGTCAGGCGCTATTTTATTTGGACTACAATTTTATCTATGGATGCAAAGTAAAAAGACGGTTAGTAATTAGTAGTTGAGAAAACAAAAAAAGACAATTAATTTACGGATGTGCATTTACCCAAACTTCACCATCTGTAAAATATTCTTTTTTCCAAATAGGAACCTTTTCTTTTAAAGCATCAATT
>Ga0206126_10004408_pt1 | contig 13589 bp, 5 predicted proteins | sample Helgoland_Spring_5_FD_148621 | JGI IMG/M metagenome (GOLD analysis project Ga0206126, IMG submission 148621) | Pelagic subsurface seawater microbial communities from Kabeltonne, Helgoland, North Sea - Helgoland_Spring_Bloom_20160412_1 | ecosystem: Environmental > Aquatic > Marine > Epipelagic ...
CACTGGCTGTCAGTTTAATCCTGCTAGCGGGTCTAGAGAGCAATCATTCCCAGTCCAAGTACCTGGTGGAAGAGTTTTTAAAGACTATGGTTGGAGATTCGGTTCTACTAATGGAGGCGTTCCTACTGGTTTTGTTACTGAAACAGGTAATGTTTCTACTCCTTCCGGTGATGGTCTTAAACAAGGTACTGTTTTGTTCGACTTAATGGTAGAGTCTGAGAAAGATACTGTTGATCTAAGAGGTTATTTTAAGTGGAGAATATGGTATAGATCTAATAGTTCTAACGCTTGGTCTATAAATAATGTCATAGATACCAATGGAGTCGATCTTAATAGTGGCTCTGGGTGGATTCAACCAGGAGCTAGTAACGATTTTTCTTGTTTATCAAATATATCGGGTACCGTTTCACAAATACATATACCTGTAGCTTTAAGTAAAGAAGGAGAATACTTTATACAAGTTAGAGGCTATAAAGATGTGAACTCTGGATCAGTTACTACTTGGATAAACGCTACAGACGCAAATTATCCTACATGTGTCCCTGCTCTAGGTGGAAACATGATAAGTGGTACTGGTAGAGACGCAGATTATTTCAAGTATAATTTATCTAGTGGGTCTAGTAACAATGTTGGCACTGCTTGTTCTTTTAGTTTAGACCAAGAAGTGTACTCTAGAACACCGTACTCACATGTTATGGGTCAACTATTTTCTGATTCAACCTTAACAGTCGGTGAATCTGGCTGGAATACCCTTAAATACTCATATGCTTACGAACCAGCTGTTGGAAACTTTAGGGGAGCTGCTATAGCTAGTCAATACGCTGCTGAGTTTTTTGATGAAATAGATGACACTGACACAGGTAGAACTATACGAGGTGTTGTCAAGGATATAACAGGTATAGATAGACTTCCTTGTAATACCTCAGGAACGTATCAAGATTTAGAAGTAAAAGTATATTATAACACTAACTATTAGTGTAATATATTAATAAAATAAGTGATAATAAGAATATGTCAGCAACTTTAGAAGTAAAATATTTTAACTCTTTCTGGATAAAGAAGATTAAATCAATAGTCGATGCTGGTGATAACCTAGTAGAAGACTTAGTTCCAGGAGCTTACCCTGCTAGTACAACTTCACCTAACGAAGACTGGTACATTGAGGAAGCTAGAATAAGAGGTGGTTATAATAATACTTCTGTTGATTTTGGAGTAAAAGCTTATTTAGTTGAAGAAGAAACAAGACAACAACATAGATTTAACTCTATAATATATTCTGACATATTTAACTCTAGAACAGGTATAAATAGAACTAATGTGTTCTCTGTAGGTGAAGATATAACTAAATCAGCAGATCCAGCTAATGGTAGTATTCAAAAGTTATATGCGGAAGACACTAACTTAATTTTATTACAAGAAGACAAAGTTAGTAGAGCATTGATAGATAAAGATGCTATTTACTCTGCTGAAGGAAATGCAGCGGTAACATCTTCAACTCAAGTTGTGGGCCAAATAGTACCTTACGCTGGTAACTATGGTATCAGTACGAACCCAGAAAGCTTTGCTGTCTATGGTTATAGAAAGTATTTCACAGATAGAAAGCGTAACGCTGTTTTAAGATTATCTATGGACGGTTTGACTGAGATATCTTCTTATGGTATGCGAGATTTTTTTAGAGATGAATTAGGTTCTCTAAACGCTTCAGACAATATAATTGGAGGTTGGGATATACATAATAAAAACTACACTGTATCTATACAGCAAAACGGAACTTATAAAACACTGACTTTTGACGACAGCGTTAATGGTTGGACTAGTTTCTTGAGTTTTAAACCTGGGTTTATATTTAGCTTAAACACCTCTTTGTATTCTACTCACGACGGTAAGATATGGCAACATTACACTTTTGAAGACAATTCTACTGAAAGAGGTAGGTTTTACAACACATCCTACGATTCTTCTGTTGAGTTTGTTTTCAATTCTAATCAATCTCTTATTAAAAACTTTAAAACAATCAACTACGAAGGTAGTAAAGATTGGGAGATGTTATCAATGCAGACATCAACTGACTCTGCTTTACCTATTACGAAAGCTATAAACATACTAACTCAAGCTAGTAGCTTAGTAGACTTACAAAACCAACTACTACAAAACAATTTCAAAGTAAAGGAAAACAAATACTTTGCTAACTTAATAAACAATACAATTTCACAACCCGGTGAAGTTCTTTGGGGTCAAGACGCTTCTGGTATCAAAGGTTTCTTTGCTACTGTTCAAATGAGTGTTGACAATACCTTAGGTGGTAAAAAAGAATTATTCGCGGTCTCTACCAATTACGTAGAGTCGTCGTATTAAATTAAATTAAATTAAATGAAATTAAATGTACGTAAACTTGCTGATAGCGATTGGGAAACTCTTTGTTATTGGTGGGAACAATGGCCTAAATGGCAAAATCCACCTAAAAGCTTTCTACCAGATAATGGAACAGGTGGTTTAATGGTTGAAAAAGATAATCAACCTATTGTTGCAGGTTTTCTTTACTTTACAAATTCCGATGCTGTATTACTTGAATGGATCGTTTCAAATCCAGACTACAGAGATAAAGATCGTAAAAAAGCTATAGATCTTTTAATAGCCACAGCAGAGAACGTGTGTAAGAAATCTGGTAAAAAATACATGTTTAGTATAGGTAGAAATAAACATTTGATAGAAACACATAAAAAATTAGGTTGGACTGTAGATGACAGCCCATCATACGAAATAGTAAAAACAATATAATATGGGAGTAGTAACAGCAATAGCAGCGGGAATTGGCGCAGTGGCCTCAGGAGTTAGCGCGGCAGTTGGAGCTAGTAAAGCTCAAAAACAAGCACGGAGAGCTAGAAGCGCAAAAGCGGCAGCTCAAGCAGAACTAGACACTTTGAAAGCCGGTAGACAAACAGTTATAAATCCATACGAGTCAACAACTGACTTGTCTGGACTAGCGACTGATTTATCTAGCTCACTATCAAACCCTTTTGCGAGTCTTGGTGTTGCTACTCAAGCTGCTGAGATACAAATAGAACAAGCTGATATAGCTTTAGCTAACACGTTGGACACTATAAGAGCAACAGGAGCAAGTGCTGGTGGAGCAACCGCATTGGCTCAAGCGGCTTTAGCTAGTAAAAAAGGAGTTGCAGCAAATATAGAACAACAAGAAGCTCAAAACGAAAAACTAAAAGCTCAAGGAGAGCAACAACTTCAAGCTCAAAAAATGTCCGAGCAACAACGTTTACAAAGTATCGCTATATCTGAAAATCAAAGAGTTCAAGCTGCTGATGCTGCTGGAAAACAATTTGAGTTTGGTGTTCAGGAGAATAGAACAAATGCTGACATGGATAGAGCAGCTGGTGCAATATCGCAAGCTCAAGCTCAACAAGCACAAGCTAACCAAGCTGAAGCGAGCGCTATAGCTGGAGGTATTTCAGCTATTGGAGGTATAGCTTCAAGCGTTATAGGAGCAACTGGAAAAAAGTAGAGGCTCCGGCATTGGATAGGTCCTCATTTAAAACGATAGACGTAACACAAGACTTTGGACTTGATGAAAATTATGGAACAATAGTTGTTTAAAAATAAAAAAATATGAGTTATAGAAATCCACCTATAATCGTAGATAGATCTACAGACGTTTGGGGAAAAGCAATAGCTGGTTTCGGGCAACAAGTTGCTCAAGGAATCCTAAGCGCTAGCGAAGCTAGAAGAAAAGCGGAAGCAGCTCAAGCAGCCCAAGCTAAAAAAGAAGCTCTCGCTCAACAAAAGCTAACAACAGCCACTAGAGCGTCTTACATGGACGCGGCTAGAGATAAGTATATTCAAATCAAAAAAAATAGCGGCTTAAGCTTGGCTCAGCAATTTATGAAGCAAGTTGAGATTGATTTAAATGGTGCTGATGGAGAGGTAGGAGCTATAGATGCCTCTGTTCAATTAGCTTTAAATACTAGTTTAACGAAAGACCAAAGAGCAAATTATAATAAAATAGTAGATGGTGCTAAAATGTACCAAGCTGAAGCTGTTAGTGGTTTCGCGAACCTTGTGTCTGGGTTAGATTATGCAAAAGAAAAAAGTGAAACAAAAGATAACACGCAGACAAAACCTGGAGGTTGGACTTATAAAGGAGGTGATAATAAGGAAAGATTTTCTAATCAATTACTTCACTATGCACTTGATACAGATGTGATGATCAATGATGATGTTATAGAAGATAGAAAGACATACAAAGGTAAAGAAGGAGAAATATTTGTAGAGGGTGTAACACTAGTTCCCGTAGAACAGTTTGATGGAGATGGTACTTTTGCGAAAACATTAAATGAAAATGAATTAAAAGATGTAGAAAAAGTTACTAAAGGAGATAAGGTTTATTATAAGTTTTCCAGCAAAAAAGATGTAAGAGAATGGGATGGTGAACTTGTAACAGATATTCCAGCTTTACCCGACTATTCTAAGGTTTACCAAGAAGTTAATGTAGAAGACGATAAAGGTTCTATAAACACAAACCTAGTTAGTGAAATTGAAAAAACAGAAGATGGTTACGACGTTAAAGAAAAAATATTAGACATTGGTACTATAAGAGATAATTTAGAGTCAGTTATGAGCGGTCAAGCTAGTAGAATAATGGCAGGTTCAGATCAAGAAATTCAAGCTTTCACTACTTTCGCATTGGAAAAAGGTGGTATGACTATGAAGCAGTTCAATCAAGATTATCCAGATCGTAGTCAAAGAGTAGAATATATAAAAAACGCGTTAATAGATGATTCTATTAATAAAAAATTCTCAAGTGAATTTGATAGTTTTAGACCAGCTACAGATAAAGATGTTGAAAGAATAAAAGCAGCTAACCCTAGCTCTAAAATAGAAGTGGGTCAAGAAATTAGATTTAACATAGATAAACAATCTAAGATCGAACCAGAAAATGTAAGTGATCCAACGCAGTTTGAAATAAAAGTAGGGCAAGCGGCTAAAGCAGCTCCAGGAATATTTAAAGAAATGACATCGCCTAAAACTGCAGCGGCTTACTTTAAAGATAGAAAAATTGGTGGAGAAAAAATTATTGCAGCAAGAATAAATACATCAATGTCAGAAGCGGCTGGGCGAGGCAGTAAAACTCCAAAAATATTAGAGTTAGATTTTGTATCAGGATCTAGCACTGCTAAAGGAGAAAGAACTGAATTTACAGATACTATGAAGTTTGACTTAAATAATAAAACTAGACTCAAGACATTAATAAACTTGCTTGATGATAGTGATATTTTAAAACAAGAGTTAACAAAACTAATAAAGAATCCATTGTTAAAATAGAAATTAAATGTCGATAAAATATAAATACGAGGGAGAGGACATCTCTGAAGATTTTGTAACGGAAGGTTTTGAACAAAGCAGTTTTACCATACTAGATGAATATATTTCAAACACTGATGGTTTAGAAGTAGTTGAAGAAGAAAAAGAAGAAGATAAAAAAGATTTTCAAAACGGAGCTGCGGGAAGGGATGTGCCTGTAGTTCCAGCAGGCCCAAGCAGAGCATCCATAATTGCGGGTATTCAACCAGGAGTTACGGAGTTACCATCGGTAGATACTTCTTCGGAGTTAGAAGATCCTGATCCAGACAAACCTTTATCTGCTAGTGAGAAAAGAATAGCAACTAGAAAAAAAAGAAAGCAAGATAAGCAGGATATATTAAAGGCTGAAGCAGTTTCAGCTACTAATGTAATAAACGATAGAATAAAAAATATACCAAAAGAAGATATAGTAGCTATTCAAGCTAATGATTATTTTGGGCCTATAAAAAGTAGAAAAGACAGAACAACAGTAAGTAAAACTGTACCTGGTGTGATGGCTCCAACTGTTGCTTTTGAACCTACTTTTGATTCAGACGAAAGCTATACTAAATATTTAAAAGAAACTTTAGGTGGCAAGTATGATCAATACTTAGATTATAAAAAAACAAACAAAATAGTACCTCTTAATAGCCAAAACCAATCTCAGTTAGAGGGTATATATAATGAAGCTGAAACACAAGCTAAAGACAAAGTATATAATAACAGCTTATTTAATGTTCCAGAAGATGTACAAGAGTACATGGTAGCTAGTCCAGACTTTGCTAGTGGAGCAGAAAGCCTAGAGGCTCAAAAGTTCCTAATTAAAGAGCAAAAAGAAAGTATAGATCAAAACTACAATAATTATGACGAAGCTAAGAAAGAGTGGGAGTCCCAAGCTATACCTCTAAGGAAAGAAGCTGAAGATGTTAAAAGTCAAATAGATAAGTTTCAATTTTATTTCGATGGAGCTAGCCAAGAACAAGCAGATCAATATAATGAATTAGTGCAGACTTATAATTCTAAAATACAGCAATGGGAGGAAAAAGGTTTCAATGATTTACCTGCTTTTTTAAACTCACAAGCTAAGCTAGTGAACTCACAGCAAAAAGACTATTCTAAAATGCTTGAAGATTCTAGAAAAGCTTTAGTAAATTCTGATTTATTTGAAAAAAATCTAAAAAAAGATTACAGTGTAAGTGCTAGGGTTGGTAGAGCATTTGACGAGTTTTTTGTACAGTCTGGTAGAAACTTTTTAGACTTAACGGCTGAGTTAGGATTGAAAGGTGCTAAAGCAGCTGGTATGGCTGGTTATCAACCTCTTGCTTTTTTAACAAATCCAGAAAACTCTGCAAAAGTAGATTCTTTAATAGAAACAATACAAACGAACAACAAGAACTACAACTTAGGTATGGCTTCTAAAAGAGAAAACATACCTACAGCACCATCAATAGATGACATAGGCAAAGATGGTTTATCTGTATGGGATTGGACGTCTATATCTCTTCAAGATAGTTCACCTACTATTTCCACTACATTTGCACCAGGCCTACTATCCCTAAAAGGAGCAGCTGGAGTAACTAAAGCTATAAAAACCGGTAAGGGAATAAAAGATGCTTTGCAGAAACAAAAAGCTTTGTGGTTGGCTGGTAAAAGAACGGTTCAAGGAACTTTCTTTGTAGCTGAAACAGGTGGTAAATATGGGGAGTTACAAACCGACGAAGCGTCTAGAGAGCAAGAGATAAAGTTTTTATACTCAAAATTAAACGATACTGAAGATATAGACGAAAGAACTAATATATATAATAAAATTACTGAACTAGAGGAGGTAGAAGACTACACTCTACTTCAAAAAGCTTTTACGTCTTTTGGCGCGGGAGCTACAGCTACTTACTTTGAGACTATAGGTACTTTAAAAATGTTAGAACCAGCTAAAGGTTTAGCGAAAAAAATAGGTATTAAAGCCGCTAAGAAAGAGCTATACAAACAACCTGTTAGATTTGGGGCTAACCTTGTTGGTAAAACGCTATCAGGTTTAAAGTCTCTACCTAAAAATTTAATTGGAGAAACATTAGAAGAAGCTGCTACGGAAATATCTCACAATGCTTTGGATATACTAGTACTAGATGAGAACAAGTCTATGTTTGAAGGCATAGATAAAGATTTTATAGCTAACACTATGGTTAGTAGTTTTGGTATTATGGCTCCTAAGACGGGTGGTAATATGCTAAATATTGTTAAAAGTGAGTTTAGAACTAAAAATGAAATATTTGATAATCAAAAACTAGCTAGTGAACTTATAGAGTTAAACGAGTCAACAACACCAGAAAACTCAAAACAACTTAGAGCTAGGAAAAAAGAAATATTAAAAGAACTAGCGCTTAGTGATGCGATTAGCTTACATAAGTTAAAGTACATGACTGCTGATCAAATAGAAGAGGTTGCTGACATCAATAGACAAATGAGGCAAGTTAATGGTAAGTTCTCACAATTAGGTGGTCTAGGTGATTTAGGTGAAGCTGAAAACAAACGTGTTAAAAAACAACTAGAAGAGGAATACTCTAATTTAACTACTGCTAGGCAAGAAATTTTAGACGCTAAGCAAAGATCTAATACCAAGAAAGCTGCGAATATAAATGAAGCTTTAGGTGCAGCTGCTAGAAACTCTGAAGCGTCTTTTTACTATGGTGTTAATGATTTCTATAACGATCTTACTATGACTCAAATGGGTGATGGTGATTTTATCTCTATAAAAGGTGAGATAATAAAAAATGATGATGGTCAAGCTGTAATAAAATACGAAAACCTAGATGATCAATTAGCCAAGTATAAAGAAAAATTATCTGAAGAAGAATTTAATAAATTTAAAAAAGAAATTGAAGACGGGGACTTTAATGCTAAGCAGCTTGGAAAAGACATAATAGTAAACCAACCTGTAATAGATAGAAATATAGCTTTGGCACCTACTAAAACAAGTGCTCAGTACGCAGCTGTTGCTCCATTGGAAGAGTTATTCCATTTAAGCGTAGCTCAGAAAGGTATAAAGTTTGACTCTACAGCTAAAAACGCTGTTTTAGAGGCTGAAAAAGTTCTAAAAGAGAAAAAAGATCTTGGTGTTATATCTGAAAAAGACTACAATGGTTTAAAGAAAAGATTTGATCTTTATAGAGATGGTAAAGACTTTAATGCTGAGGAGTTTATAGCTCAAATGAATAACGCTATATCTCTAGGTGCTATAAATAGATCGGACTTGGAATCAGCGCCTTCTTTTAAGAAGTTTTTAAATAATACTATTAGATCTACATTTGGCGATATGTCTTGGATGTTGAAACTAGAAAACTCTGACGATGTTTTTAATCTTGTTAAGAATTTTCAAACGGATGTTTCTAAAGGTGTTACTTTCCAAGCGCCTGAGAAAGATGAGGTTAAGACTTCTCTGTCAGAAGATATTCAAAATGATCTTGATAAGCTAGAAGATAGTTATTTTGATGGAGATATAGATGAATATCAATTCGAGCAAAAACGTGACGAATTAGAGCGAAAGCTGAAGCAAGCTGAAAAAGAGCCTGTAACAGAAAAAGCTGAAACCGAAGTAGAGCCTACTCAGCAAGTTGAAAAAATAGTTAAAGAAGCTACTACTAAGGTTTTTGAGAAAAAAGAAGTATCTGATAAAAATAAGCAAATAGCAAAAACCAATGATGACATCGTTCAAGAGATGTCTGATTTAGGAGCTAATAGAATATCAGATATAAAAGATCCTAAAGCTAAGAAAGCTATAGTTGATAAGTTAGGTGAAAACAACATAGGTGCTGTTACTGAGTTAGCTAAAAAAGCAGCTGCAACCAGTAGAGATTTACCTATAGACGATAACTTAAAAGTTAACTACGAAGAATTCTTTCTAGGTTTTAGTGAAGAGTTATCTGCACTTATAAACTCATATAAAGCTAATGTTGACGGTAAGAAAGTTCCCTTTGGAGCTTATATGAATCAAAACCTTAGACTTAGGTATGGTAATATACTTAACAGATCCTTAAAGGGTAAGCTTAAAGGCTCTGAAAGTTTATCTAGTGACAAGAATGTGAAGAAAGAAGTTGGATCATTTATTGAAGAGTCTTCAAGTGAATCAACTAGTAGAGATGAAGGAAGAGTACTAGAGCAAATAGACGTTAGAAAGTTTGGACCAGCTAAAGATAAAGTTGATGAAATATCTAGCATAGTAGAAGTTAAAGAAGGAGAGAGACCTACTTACAAGCAGTTAGCAGATAATTTCATAGAACCTGTCTCTATGGAGTTGTTTAACGTGCCTGGTAAAAAAATACAAGGTAAAGCAACGCTAACAGATGCTGAAGCAAAATCTCTTCAAAGACTATTTGTTAGCCCTGATAACGTTAGAAAGCTTATTAAAACCATGCCTCCTTACAACGTCGCCACTAGCGAAGCTATTGTTGGTGAGCAAGGGGAAATTATAGATGTATCTAAAGATATTAAAGGTAGATCTATAGGTTTGTCAAATAAATTTATTAAGCAGTTTTACCAACCGGTTAGCAGAGCTATACCTGGTATCTCTAGTCCAAAAGGCAGGAGTTTAGGTGAAACTAGTCAAGGTCAAGTGTATGAGCTTAAACCAGAGTTTAAAGGTAGAGTATCTAACGATGCTGTAAAGCAGATTCAAAATAGTGTAGGTGTCACAGAGGCTGGTGTACCTAACGAGAAGATATCTGCAGCTAACAGAACAAAATACGGTACTACTCTTACTGGTTTTGCAAAGACTTATATAGCTAATGTCATAAATGTAACAGGTAGATCTAAGCAAACTGACAAGCAGGAGCAAGCTGATACAGCTGCTGGTAAATCTGATATAATGCTTAGTAAAGCTGATAAAAGCTTTTTAGCTATAACTGGTAAAGACGCTAAAATAGATTTTAATAACAAGAAAATAGTAAAGAAATTAAAACAAGATGTTTTTTCTATACTAGGAGATTCAGAACTTGGTGAATTTAGTGAAGAAGATTTTGTTAAATACCTACTACCTCTAGCTACTAAAGGATATAATTACGGTTTTAAAACAGTAAAAGGTAAAAAAGTTTTCATCAATAACTCTAAAAACACTAGAAATGTAATATTTCAAGGTAGAAAAGACTTCTTTGAATCGTATAATAAGTATAGAAAAAGTAAAGGTTTAGGTAATATAAAATGGAAGCCTAGAGTTAGATCTATCACTTTTAAAGATTATTTAGGTAAAAACAAAACAATAAAATTAGCTACATTAAAAAATCAATCAGCCATAGGATTAAACTCGGGTAGGTTTATTGAAACATTAGAGGATAGAGTTCTAACAGCTCAAGATCAAAGAAATGGTTTAAAAAGAATTGTGGTAAGCTTAAAAAAGTTTGTTGATAAAAATCCAAACGACTTAACCACTGTGCCAATGTTTTTGACTATGCTAAATAGTAATACTGACGGTTTAGTTAGAACAGCAGCTATACCTAAATGGATAATGTATAAGGAAGGTTTGAAAGACTCTGACTATGTATACGAGCACACTCAAACAGCTTCAGACACCATAGTAGAGTTAATGAGGGCTATATACAACAGTAAAAACAATGCTGAGTTATTGACAGAGTTTGACAATATAATGAAGCATTTTGATGTTGCTATTATACCTAAAGAAAACGATGCAAAGGTAAATAAGCTTTTCAAGCAGAATGGACCCAAGCAAGGTGACGTATCTAAAACTAGGTACGATATTAAAATTAAATACCCTGGAGAAAATGGTTTTCCTGTTAGATATGAAGCAGCTAACAAACTAAGCGATGCCGGTATAAAACTAGAATCTTTGACTAATTTCGCAGAAACCAACAAAGATATAACATTAGGTAAACTTAGTAAAGCTGAAAAACTAGACAAAACTTTCAACGATATATTAGAGAAAAAAACAGGTATATCTAGCAGAAAAAGATACGGTATCGTTGAAGCTATAACTAAAGGTTCTAGTAAAGGTAGGTTTAATTTCTTTATACCACCATCAGCAGAAGATTTTGTTGGATTATTATACCCTACTCTTAGTAAAGGTAAAGTTGGAGACGCTCAAATGTCTTGGTATAAGAAAAACTTAATAGATCCATACGCTGAAGGTATGAACAAGTTAAGTAAAGCTCGCGTGTACATTACAAACACTTATAACCAACTTAAAAAACAGCTAGACATTGTACCAAAGAACCTTACTAAAAAAGTAGGTGAAACAGATTACACTAAAGAACAAGCTGTTAGAGTTTATATTTGGAGAAAGCAAAAAATGGAAGTTCCTGGTATGAGCAAAAAAGATGTTAACATGTTAGCTGATTATGTAGCTGGTAACGACAAGTTGCAGTCTTTTGCTGATCAACTAATAAACTTACAATTAGGCGATGGTTATGCTAAACCAAAAGTTGGTTGGCCAGCTGGAACAATAACAACTGATATACTTGAAGGTTTAAACACTACTAAAAGAGCTAAATACTTGAGTAGGTGGCAACAAAATGTAGATGCAATATTTAGTGAAGATAATTTAAACAAATTGCAAGCTGCTTATGGTGTAAACTACAGAAAAGCGCTAGAAGGTACGTTAGAAAGAATGAAGACTGGTAGAAATAGAAACTTTGCAGGCGACAGTATGACTGGTAGGTTTACTGACTGGTTAACTGGAAGTATTGGTGCTATAATGTTTTTCAACACTAGATCAGCTGTACTTCAAACGATATCTGCTGCGAACTATATAAACTTTGAAGATAATAATATCTTTGCGGCTGGTAAAGCTTTTGCCAACCAAAAACAATATTGGTCTGATTTTATGAAGCTTATAAACTCTGATTTCTTAAAAGAAAGACGCGGAGGTTTACGTATGAATGTTAACGAAGCTGATATATCTGATATGGCTAAAAAAGGTGGAGCTAGAGGAGTTATTAGTAAGCTTTTGGAAATAGGTTTTACACCTACGCAAGTAGCAGATAGCTTTGCTATTGCCTCCGGTGGATCTACTTTTTACAGAAACAGAATAAATACCTACAAGAAACAAGAACTAAGTGACAAGGAAGCTGAAAAGAAAGCGTTTGAAGATTTTAGAGAAACTACTGAAGAGTCACAACAGTCTTCTAGAGCTGATAGAATATCTCAGCAGCAAGCTAGTCCATTAGGGCGTATCGTATTGGCTTTTGCAAACGCACCAGCACAATATGCTAGAATAATTAAAAAAGCCGCTAGTGATCTTAAAAACGGCCGAGGAAACACGAAAGCTAATATATCTAGGATAATATATTATGGAGCTGTTCAAAACTTGATATTTAACGCTTTACAACAAGCTTTATTCGCTACAGCTTTTGGAGATGAAGAACCAGAAGATGAAGAAAAAGAGAAAAAATATATAAGCATAGCTAATGGTATGTTGGATTCTATACTTAGAGGTTCTGGTATTGGTGGAGCTATAGTTTCTGTAGGTAAAAATACTCTTTTAAAGCTAGTAAGAGAACTAGAGAAAGACAGGCCTAAGCTTCAAAATGTTGCTGCTGAGGTATTGAAAATATCACCTGCGGTTTCAGCTAAATATTCAAGACTTGTTCAAGCAGGTAAATCGTATGATTGGAATAAAGAAGAAATGAGAGAAAAAGGTTTAAGCTTAGACAACCCTGCTTTTCTAGCTACTGGTAACGTTGTTTCAGCTTTAACAAACATACCTTTAGATAGAGCTGTTAAGAAAGCTAGAAATGTTGTTCAAGCTACGACTCAGGATTTACAAACTTGGGAGCGTATAGGTTTACTTGGTGGTTGGCAAGACTGGGAATTAGGTATTAAAAAAGATAAAAAAGATAAACCTAAATCAAATAAAACTTTAAGAAAATCAGGAGTAATTAGAAAAAAGGTAATAAGAAAGTAAATGGGAAAAATAAGCGATCACATAACTTTAAAAGAAGGCATTAACTCTTTTACAGCTAAAAGAAAAGGTATAGATAATACACCTAACGAGTACCAAATAACTAATATGTATATTTTAGCCCATAAGGTATTTGAGCCTTTACGTAAGTGGGTTGGTGGACCGATAAAAATAAACTCTTTTTTTAGATCACCCGAACTTAACAAAGCTATAGGTGGAAGTTCTAAGTCACAGCATTGTGAGGGTAGAGCTATGGATATAGATGATGTCTACGGTCACAGGACTAACGCTGAAATGTTTGAATACATAAAAGAAAATTTAGACTTTGATCAAA
>Ga0206126_10004409_pt1 | contig 13589 bp, 12 predicted proteins | sample Helgoland_Spring_5_FD_148621 | JGI IMG/M metagenome (GOLD analysis project Ga0206126, IMG submission 148621) | Pelagic subsurface seawater microbial communities from Kabeltonne, Helgoland, North Sea - Helgoland_Spring_Bloom_20160412_1 | ecosystem: Environmental > Aquatic > Marine > Epipelagic ...
CCTTTTGAAGCTAAAAGACAGAGATTTTGGGTTTTTAAGTGCTTTTGAACGGTTTGGACCTGAGTTTGAAGATCTTTATGAAATTGATAGAAAAAAAGAGTTTAGTGGCGATGCTTCTTTGGTGTACAGTTGGTCTGTAGAGGAGTAATAGGCTAGAAATTATAGTTCTACAAAAAACAGGGAGTTGTTATTTTCACCATTTATGGGGATTGTGTAGCGGTGGTTATTTTTTGATCTTTAGAACATTAAAAAAAGTTGTGTTAGTAGATAATAAACACCTATAAACAGAACATTTATACTAAAATTAAAAACCCTATTACAATGAAAAAACTTTTATTATTTTTGGTTACAATCACTTGCCTTTCTTGCTCATCAAGTGATGATAACCCTTGTGACAACTTAGCTTCAAATGGAGAAGAAGTTTCTTTAAACTTAATTAATACAGCCTTAGCTTTTTTTGCTGATAATAGTAATCCTAATTGTGTTGCCTATGAAACGGCCGCAGAAGAATATATTGATTACAGTAATAGCATACTAAATTGTCTTAATGCAATTGATCGTGCAGAATTAGAAGAAGAAATCGAAGATCTTGAAGCTGAAATAGCTGCTCTAAATTGCACCTAAGCCAACCTATTTTGCTGAACAAGTGAATTGAGTTTATTAGTTGATATACAAACGATTGATTTATATTCTTATTCAAACTGTTTACAACACCGTGTATAATTAATTGCTGGGCAGTGTTTACTCACGAAAAACCCTGCCTGCCGCAGGCAAGCTTGCTTGAGCAGATTTTTAGTTTAAGGCCTCTGGACTGCAAGGACAGTGCCAGGGCATTTCCTAAGCGGGAGGTTAGAGAAAAACCTTCGTTTATTCTTGGCACTTTCTTTAAACTTCCTAGTTGACCCAACACACTCCTCTTTTTTTAGGATTAAAAATTTTCATTGTTTTTAGGGATTGATCGCTACTGCCCTTTACTATAAATTTGTAACAGGTGTTGAAGGCGAAGACACACTTTTATCACTAGTAATAAATTTAAACCCTATGACTCGCGTACGTTTAGAAATTGATGAAGTGCAAATTCATCGCCCAAAAAAAAGATGGAAACTCTACTTTTTAGTAGTTACAGATCATCCTACAGAAGATGATAAAATGATCATCACAACCCTACCTCACCAACCTTTTAAGTTGTCTAGAAGGCATGACAATTCTTTCCAATTTGACACGGATGATGCTGGATCTAATGGTTTATTTGTCTTGAGTAGAGCACTTCCAGAAGATCGAGAGTTAAACGTACATCTCTATCTACGGCATACACGAAAAGCCACCAGAGATTTGGGTGAAATTTTAAAAGACATTAAAGAGGGTATTGGAGGAGATGCTTTTGGTATGGTTACCGATGTGGTAGGCACCTCTACCCTACCATGGCTTGTGGTGGCAAAAAAAGCGGTACCCATGATTGGGAAGATCCTTTATAAGCTAAAAGATAGAGATTTTGGGTTTTTAAGTGCTTTTGAAAGGTTTGGGCCTGAGTTTGAAGACCTTTATGAAATTGATAGAAAAAAAGACTTTAGTGGCGATGCTTCTTTGGTGTATAGTTGGTCTGTAGAGGAGTAATAGGCTAGAAATTATAGTTCTACAAAAAATAGGGAGGTGTCATTTTCACCATTTATAGGGATTGTGTAGCGGTGGTTATTTTTTGAACTTTAGAACATTGAAAAAGTTGTCTTATCCGGAAATATAAAGCTGTTAATACAGGCTTTTATTTGGATATAATGAGTTAGGCATAATTAAATGAAAAAGATTAGAAAAAAACCAACAGGAACAATGGAACCACTAATTGTTAATTCAAAAGGTGCAAGTTTAGCTCCAAACAGATTTGTTTTTCCTGACACGAAAGAAGAAATTGAATTAAAAATTACTCAACTTTTTTTGAATTTAATCCAAAAAGGAGAAAACAGTCCATTTCCTGAAAAAATGGAAATAATTGATAATAAAGAATATGATTTGGACTTTAGTCTAAAAGGAGAGAATTATGAGTGTTTATTGGAATTGACAGAAATCACTCCTCCTGGAAAAATGAAAGGAGGATTCAAAGATTTAACTTACAGTCACAATATTGGAGAGCATTCTGACAAAATAATTAATCTGATAACAAAGAAATCTGATAAATATGTAGGGATTGAAAAGGATATTTTTCTCTTAATGTATATTTCTGATGACAGATCATTACCTTCTCCTTCAACTGAAAAGTTAGTTATGACACATTTGAATAATAATGAACACAAATTCAAAGGAATCTTTGTTCTTTTTCCGATATTCGAGAAGGATGGCCCTATTATTAATTATTATCCAAACAACGAAAAAAAGCTAACAGAAAATGAAATAAGTGCATTAAAAAAGAATAAAGTAACTAATTTACGATTAAAATAACTATGCCTAACAATGGGTATAATTTATAGCTAGTTTTATGCAAGACCGATGAACATTTTGTAAATTTAACTTGATTTATAGTCCGAAAATCCTAGCGGATTTCACGCTACAAATCATAACCCTAAACCGTTAAACCCCCTAAAAATAAACCATGAACATTACCAATAAAGACAAATTTGCTTTTGAATTTATAAACCGCTATGCAACTAGAGGGTTTGGGGCGATGAACAAAAATGATTTTGAGGTACTTATTTTTGACCTGCTTAAAAAGTATGGAGACCTCAAAGAAAAATCAAACTACGAAATTAGTAGAGCGCTTCAAATCCCTGAGACCAAAGTTAGGCGTCTTGCCTACGAAAGTGATTTAAAATATAGTCAACTTACAGAGGAAAACATTAGCGTTGCGTTTTTCAAGATAGTAGCCAACTCAAAACTTAGAGGAGACTTAAATAAAGTAGAATTTGTTATTGAAAGTAAATTTCTACGAGCTAGTATAGGGGCTCAATTAAAAAAGCTAGGTCACTATGCAGACAGCTCATTCAATGCTGAGATTGTAAGGATTCATGTGGACTCATTTATAGAACTACTTGAACACTACTACACCAAAAAAGTAATAGAGCGCATAGTTAAAGACTGTAAAGAAACCATTAAAAAAGATAAAGACACAAAAGAGATTACCTTCAAGTTTATCCTCCAAAAATTCTTGGAGGGTATTGCAACACAAGCTGGTAAAAAAACAGTTGACCTAGGTGTTGGCTATTTCACGGGAGGTGCCGAAAATGTTGGGACACTAATTAAAGAAATAAAAAAAGTAATTAAATAGTGGCGGACCAAAAGTGTAAGCAACAGATTACTTCCCAAATAAATATAAAAACCCTTTTGTTTTATTCACTAAATTAGATGTTTAAACCTAAAAAAAAATTAATTAAATAGTGGCGGACCAAAAGTGTAAGCAACAGATTACTTCCCAAATAAATATAAAAACCCTTTTGTTTTATTCACTAAATTAGATGTTTAAACCTAAAAAAAATATTAATTTAAATCTATATCTATGCTAAATTTTAGTGAAGAAATTAATCAAATGACTAAAAGAGCCCTTGTAGAATATGAAAACTCTACTCTTAAAAAAAGAGATAACCAAGATAGACTTAGTGCCATAGGTAACATATACTTTATTTTTTCAGATGGTGTTTTAAAATATATTGGTCAAAGACAGGCAAAAGGTATTAGGACTAGATTAGACCAACATTTATTTGGCAAGTCTTATTCTGTTGATCAAAACAACAAACAAAATGGAACGATTTCTAAATGGGATAAAGTGAACCATGAATTAAATATTGGCAAAGAAATTAATTTTAAAACAATTTTAATTGAGCCTGATTCATTGAGAACCACAATTGAATTGGAATTAATATCTTTATTAAAACCTGACTGGAATATTCAAGGAAAATAATTTATATTTGGGAAAACACATTGCATTGATCACTAAATTCAGGGAAATAAATTTTCCATCAAAATATAAGTATAGTTCAGATTCTGAAAATATACCCCTAGAGTTCTATAACAATACTTTTCCTGTTGCTAAAAAAATTGATTTATTGTTGAATTTCTTAAACTACACTGAATAAATATGAGCCTATCTCAAATAACTGAGCTTGATCTTGATTCTGGAAAAACTAAATTCTATAAACAAGAAGTTTTAGATTTATATTATAGAGTTCTTTGTAATTCTAATTCATGGGATTTAGGGTTAGGGTTTTTTAGCCTGAGTTCCATAAAATTATTGGCCTACCCTTTAGCAAAATTTATTTTGAATAATAATGGTAAAATGAGAGTTTATTGTAATGAACGTTTATCAGAAAATGATTACAACATTATTTCAGAAAATAAAGTTATACCTTTAAATAAAACAAATGTTTTTAATGATTTAAACACACTTTATGATAGCCTTAAAGGGAATGATCAAGAACTATTTTCCCAATGTATTACATTTCTTATTCAAACCGATAGAATTGAATTTAAAGTACTAGTCTGTAAAGACTCTTCCAGGGGTATATCACATCACAAAAATAGTATTTTTAAAGATGATAATAACAATACGGTAGTATTAAGTGGTTCTGCAAACGCCTCTGAGCAAGCTTTCATTTTCAATAGAGAAGATACAAATGCTTTTTGTTCATTTTGGAACGAAAAATCTTCAAATAAAACAATAAATACAACCATTAATGAATTTGAAAAAACATTTCATGAAGGTGATGAAGATTGGAATATACTAGATATAGATTCAAAAGAGTTAAAAGGCAAATTAGATGAAATTGGTTTTAGAAAAATTGATTCTTTAAATCTTGATAAAAAAGCAAAAAGTTTTTCTAATTCTAAAAAAAACTTATTTTCAAAAAGTATTCATGATGAGATAGATAAGGAGATTAAAACAATAAATGACCAGCCTCACTTTCCGATTTTTGATGGTATAATTTCAAAACCAAGAAAATATCAAATAGACGCCTATAATGCATGGGTGAATAATAATTACTCCGGTATTTTTGCTATGGCTACAGGGACCGGTAAGACTATAACATCACTAAATTGTATTTTGAATCATTATTTAGCGACTAGTAATTATCATGTTATAATTTTAGTTCCTACAAATATATTAGTCTCCCAATGGGAGAAAGAGGCTAATAAATTTAACTTTTCTAATGTTTATTCATCTTTGAATAATAAATGGCTTGATGAGCTAAGATCAGATTTGTTTCTTTTAAATAACAAAAGAGGGGAAAACTTCATTTTTATAACTACATACTCAACTTTTAATGGAAAAAAATTCCAGGATATTTTAAAGTTTAAAGATCTGTCTAATTTGGTTTTATTAGCTGATGAGGTACATAATTTAGGTTCAAAGAAATCATTAAATAATTTACCGGAAGGAATATTAAAACGGATAGGGTTATCAGCAACTCCAAATCGGAAGTATGATGAAAATGGTACTTTGGGTATTGAAAATTATTTTGATTCTAGAGGTCCTTGTTACACTTATAGCTATTCAATGACTGAAGCTATTGAAAATGGACATCTCACAAACTATAAATATTACCCATACCTAACCTACCTTAACGACAAAGAAATTATTGAGTACAAGAAAATTTCCTTAAAATTACTCAATCACTTTGATTTTAAAACATATAAGTACCGTGAAAGTGCTGAGTTGCTTTTAATTAAAAGGAAAAGAATTATTCATCAGGCTACAAATAAAAAAATTATTTTTAAGAATATTATAGATGACCTAAAGGCTAAAGGAAATTTATCACATACATTAGTTTATGTGCCAGAGGGCTTCGATCGAGATTATTCTGGAAAATTTGATTACGATATTAGTAAAGAAGACAATAGAATCATAAATGATTATTCAAGAATTTTATACGAAAATGATATTTCAACTTATCAGATGTTGGGTGAAACTATCAATAGGGAAGAAATTTTAACTCAATTTGAAAATGGAAAAATAAAGACTTTAACTGCAATGAAGACCCTTGATGAAGGTGTTGATATACCTGCAACTAGGAATGCTATTTTTTGTGCAAGTACTGGTAATCCAAGACAATTTATTCAAAGAAGGGGTAGAATACTTAGAAAATTTAAAGGTAAAGATATTGCAAATATATACGATATTATAATTGGCTTTAATCCTGATATTTGGATTGACCACCCGCCAGATGAAAGAAAAAAAATTCTAAAAATGGAGCTTAATATTTTCAAAAGTGAACTTTATAGGGTATCAAATTTTTTATATGCAAGTTTAAATAGATCTGATATCAGTTTAGGTAAAGACAAGAACCTTAGAAAAATTGTTAAATTAGCAGAGAATAACGGTATAAACTTGGATTTGATGATAAATGAATTAATAATGGAAGATAATAATTGTAAATAATATCATGGAAACAATAGCAGAAAAAATAAAAAAATCTTTTGATAAATCATTAATTAACAAAGATTTAAATCAAGAGTTAATGGATTTTTTATCTAACAAATTAATTAATGAAGCTGCAGATAGATTGCAAGAAGGTTATGATAAACAACCAGAAAAAATTGCGAAAGATTTCGCAGCAAATTTAATCACTAAAGCAAACGAATTAAAATTATAACAATGATTATTAAAAATATCTCTCTCACTAATTTTAAAAGTTACTATCATAGGAATGATTTTGAATTTAAAAAAGGATTAAACATAATTTCTGGACATGAGGGTTCTGGTAAGTCAAATTTATTTGATGGTTTTATGTGGTTATTGTTCAACAAAATCAATGGTTTAGGTAAAAATCAAAGGTTAGACGAGTCCAACGTTTCTATTGTGAATGATAAAATTAAAAATGAATTTTTCATTGATAATTCTAGTGACAAAATAAATTGTGAAGTTGAGATTGAACTTACAATGCCTCCAAGTAGCAGTTTTGCTTATTCACGTGAATTTAAGGTTACTCGAAGAAAGGAGATTAGTTTAAATAAGGATAGTAATGGTAAAAATTTCTTTGACAATACTGTATGGAATAATTACGGCTCTGAGCTAATAGTTGAATGGACAGACGAAAAATTTAATACAAAACCCTTCTACGATCATAATGCAGAGGAAGAATTGAATAAAATTTTTCCAGAAAAAATACGAAAATATATATGGTTTCAAGGGGAACAATTAAATGACTTGTTAGATTTTGATAACAAGTACACACTAGGAAAAGCTATAGAACATATTTCTTATTTGCATGCTTTTGAGCATATGAGTAATATAAATGAAGGAATCCAAGAGCTTCTAGTCAAAAAAAACCAAAATTTATTAAAATCTCACAATAAAGATAAGAAGAATTTTGATCGCTTGATGAGTGAGATCAAAATAGATGAAAAAACATTAGAGTCTAATAAAAAAAAATTATCTAATGCCATATTAGAATTAAAAGGAATTAATGAGGCTCGAAAAAAACAAAAAAACCAACTTACTATACTTGCGGGTATGCCAATTCTTCAAAAAGAGGAAGGTAAACTAGAAGGACAATTAAATACATTAAAGGAGCATGTTTCTACTCTGAATGACCAAGAGCGGAGAAAATTTGTTAATCTATGGATGCTAAAAGGTACAGAAGGACTATTTAAAAAAGCAGATTCTGAAATAGAAAAATTTATAACCCATAGATTAAGTTTAGCTGCTGAAAATGACAAACAATTGGAAGAAGGGACTCCAGGAGATGCTCTCATAAATAAAATGTTGGAAAAGAAAAGATGTATTATATGTGATAGGGAAGCTCCAGAGAATAGTGATCCATATATTTCAATTAAATCACATCTTGACTCTAACAAAAAATTAAAAACTCTCGACCCTCACATAGAGTTATTGAATGATAGGGTTAGAGATATTAAAAGCTTTCCTCCCAGAATTTCTAATAGAATTGCAAACATTGACAAATCCATACTTGATTTTCAAGAAAATATCTCTAGTAAGACTAAAGAAAGAAATGCGCAAAATATTAAATTGAAAAATATAAAGGAAAAGATACAAGATTTAATCAATGAGAAAGGTGAGGGGATTTTAAATATGAACCCAGATAATATAAATGCAACATTAACAAGACTAGATAATGACGCTGGTATAATGAATAGAAGAATACCAGCTTTAAAAATTGATATTTCTGAATTAGAAAATAGTATCAAACAAAGAAATGAATCTTTAAATAAACTCAAGGACCCTGGAGTTAAAGATTTTGTTGAACATAAATTAACCTTATATACAACTTTTCTCAAGACAGTTATCAAAGAACAAACAATAAAACAAAGAATTGACTTAATTGAAAAAATTGAGAATACAGCTAATGCTATCCAAAGTAATATAGCTGAAATTAATAATGTAGTAATTGTTAAAGTTAAGATTGATCGGGATGATTATTCGTTGAGTTTTGTTGATTCTAATGGAAATCCTAATCCTGGTCATGGTGCCCAAAACACTTTGGCAAAAATGAGTATTATAAATGCAATTGTTAAAATTTCAAGTGAAATGCAAAATCGTGCATATCCATTTATTGCAGATGCACCTACATCTGACTTTGGTTCTCAATTTACAAACAGATTTATAGAGTCAATTTCAAATACCTACGAGCAAAGTATAATTATTACAAAAGATTTAGTTGAAGAAGTTACAAAGCTAAAAAAAATGAAATATGTAAGTAATGTTATAGAAATTAAAAAGGATAGTGAAAATGATGTTGCGTTATCCACAAATAGTATTACTAAAATTTTATAAATTATGATGAGAGAAAAAACAATTTCAGAGGAAATTTATGGATTAGAACCCAAAATTGAAAAATTGAAAAGTTTACAGATCATACAAAAATATGCAAGAAATAAAGGTCAAAGAAATAGTAAGACTACAGAGTATTTTGATATGCAATGGGAAGCTTTTGCTTGGGCGGCTATTATAGGTTTTCATTACGACAAACGAAAACCATTAACAGGGGGGACGACTACTCACTTTAAATTTTCTGTAATAAATAATAACTCAACTGATATATTTTACTCACTTATTTTATTTACTGTAGCTCAAGATGGTTACGAAATATTGGGAAAACCCAGGAGTCTTGTAAAATCTATTGAGGAATATGCAAACGGGGGTTTTGATATAATATTTTCAATTTTGGCTGAAAAAGGGCAAGATTATTTTGACTATGATCAAAATTTTTTACAAGAAGTTATTGATAGAAAACCCAAAAGCTTCAAAAACACGAAAGAGAGTTCCACTAACGAGCGTCTGGTTGATTCTGGTGATGGTAAAGGATTTAGCATATAATTTATGTCAAAAAAAAATAAAATAAATATTGAGGAAATAAAAAAACAATATGTTGAATTAAGTCCTTTACTAATAAAATTTAATGAGCAATTAATTTCTGTAATTGAAGCATTATTGGATGAAAATGAAGTGAAATTAGGTTTTCCAATTAAAGGACGAGTTAAAACTTTAGACTCACTTATTTCGAAAGTTGAATCAGGAAAATTCAGCATTAAAAAATCTATCCAAGAAGTACAAGATTTGTCAGGTTGTAGAATAATTTTGTTATTTAAGCGGGATATTGAGAAAATAGTAAAAATACTATCAGAACACTTTGATCTAAAAAAATCCTATAACACACAAGATAAATTGCAGGATGATCAATTTGGGTATAGATCAATTCATTGCATTGTAGGTTTTCCTAAGTCATGGTTAAGTGTTCCAATTTATAGCTCTTTTGATGGCCTAACTACTGAAATTCAGATAAGAACCTTGTCCCAGCATAATTGGGCTGAATTTTCTCATATTTTAAGCTATTCATCTGAAGATGTTTTACCAAAGTCATTTAACAGATCTATAGGCAGGGTTAGTGCTTTACTAGAAATTGTGGATTTTGAGTTTGAAAGGCTGTTAAGTGAACGAGAAAACTACATAGATTTTAAAGAAAAGCAAAAGTCTTCCTTAGAATTAGATGAAGAAGTTTTAATTAAAATTTTAGATTCAAAAATACCTAAAAAATATAAAATCGGAAACGAAAATATTTCTGGAATTGTATCTGTTCTTAAAAAAGGAAATATTTTAAAAGCACTTGAACTAGAAAATATAATTGATTTGCACTTACAGTCTGCAATTCAATTAGACAATAAAATATGTAATTTAATAATTGAGGATAACAATGAAAGCCAATTTATTCTTGTTGATGAAATTGAATTTTCTACTGCGCGATTCGAAGAGATTAAAAACAATAAAGGATACCATAATCAAATAGGTATGTTACAACTTATTTTTCAAAAAAGAAAGAAAATAGATAGTTTGTAACCACAATTTAAAAAAATGGAGATAATAGAATTTAATAATGCTTTACCTTTAAATTTAATTCTATGAGTACATCTTTTAACCAACTAAACTCTGTTTTTGAAAATACAACTAACAGTTATAAATTTTATTGGTGGCTTTCTATACTTAAGTTGTTAAAAACCAAAGGTAATGAGAAAATTGAATTAGAAGATATTGTATTTGAAATGCTTGTTTTTGTCTGGTATCCAATTAATTATTATAAAATTTCTCTAGGTAAACAAGACCAACTAACGAAATATATTAAAGAAATTAAACTTAATTTTAATATTTCCGATAAAATTGATGATGTTAAATTAATGTTTTTTTTAAAAGAGAATCGCAACATACCATTAATTAAGTCAATAATTAAAAATGTATTAAAGTATGTTCCATATCGTTTTATACGGCCTTGGTATCCTGAAACAAAAGGGACAAAAGATCATGCTGTAAATGAGTATATAGTATGCTTGCAAAAAGATATTAGACGAGAACCACCTTATATTATTCAAGATGATTATGTTTTAATTAATGATAAATGGCTTGATTTTATAACACAAAATTATACATTAATTGAAAATTCTGCACTTTTTGAATTGTTCAAATATGTGGAGAATAACAATCCATTATTGATAAATATTTCTTTGAAGTTATTTAAACCAAAGAATAGAAGATTAGCAAAAGCCACTAAACTATGGAAAAGTTTTATAGATTTACAAGGACATTTACATAAATCTGTTTTTGAAGACAATCATCTAAATCAAATAAAACAATTATCAATAGACCATTTCCTTCCCTGGAGTTTTTTCACACACGATTTTATATGGAATCTACACCCAGTTGATAAAAGTATCAATAGCTCAAAGAGTAATAGTTTACCAAAAACAAGCTACTTTGATTTTTTTTATAATTTGCAATACCATTTTTGTAATTTCCTTTTATCCGAAAAGATTGAAAAACCATTAGAAAACTATTATAATCTATTTAATTGCTCAAATGAAGAACTAATTAGTTTAACAAAAGACCAATTTATAATTAGAATGGGGAATTTTTATTCACCCCAATATGAAACAGCCAAAAATATGGGTTTTAAAGATAACTGGAGTTTAGGTAATTAAAGACAAACTAGTTTCTGTCTTTTCTCTCAAAAACTCAAAACCATCTAAATTAGGATTAGATTGTAATTCATCATTAAATAATGCAAGGCCCTCATCAATATGCATCTTAATATATTTAGATAAATCCTTGTCCGAAATATGTAAATTGTAATGTAAAGCAGTCATACCAACATAGTAGTCTATATACTCTCCAAAAAGTACTTTACTTGAATATTCTTTACCGCTTGAGTTTTGAATATCTTTTATGTTTAACTTTTCTCCTAAAGACAAGGAATAGGTCAAGGCAATTCTGGCAATCACATTCTCTGCCCCTAAATTTAATTTATTAGTTAAAAGGGTAACAACCTCTTTATTTTCTTTACTTGTTTTAATGTGAGAGAACATGTTGCTTGTTAAATTGGTTAAATAATTCATTAATAGGATATTTACTCACTGAAGAACCTTGTGATTGATTTTCTATTAAATAAACACCGCCTAAATTTGGTTTTAAAAGTTCGTATTCACTCTTTGTCAATTCTTTTTCCAGTAATGGAAACAGTACAACTTGGTCAGAGATACTTGGATAAAACTGCTGGATGACATTGCTTGAATGCTCCTTGTCGAATTTTTGTAATGGACTGTCAATAAAAATTGGAAAGTCAATCCGTGATTGGTCAACTAAAGCTTTTAAAAGAGCCGTTGCATATAATTGTTGTTCTCCTTTAGACAAAGTGTCTTTATCTATAATTTGGTCATATTGGTCAATCAAATCAATATCCATTACTTCGTCTTCTATGCGAACATTTACTTTAGAAACAAAGTTATTTTTATGCATTAATTTATTCAGCCCCATTAAGATTGAATTTTGAAGTGCATATTTCTTTTCTTCTTTGATACGAGCCGTCAGAACTTTTATTTTTTCTAGAAGAATAGTGGTTACTTCATATTTCTTTTGGTCTTTCCCTACAACTTTAAACTTCTTTTCTTCTTCAGAAAGTATCTTCTGTAAGGATGCGTGTTGTTGTTTAAGCAAATTAAATTCTTGGTTTAATTCTCCTTTTTTTACCAATAATTTTTCTAGTTGACCTGTGAGTTCAGTTTTGTCTTGTCGTAATTGTTTAGCTATCGGATTATTTTTTCTAACCTCTCCTTGGCTAATTTTTTTTGTAATTCTGCCAAGAGCTTGCCTAGTCTCTTTCTCTTTTTTTACAATATGTTCAAATTGTGATTTAAATGAGTTTTTAATATAGTCATACGTAGCTATAATAGAACGTGTAGTTACCTCATCAAAATCAAGTATAATATTTCCTTTAACATCTTCAGTATTGTTTTGACGGGCTACCATCAGTTTTTGAAGTGCTAATTCAATTTTACTCAACTGCTCTTTTGGTACTCCAATAGTTGAAATTTCTTTATTAAATTCTTTTGAAAAAGAATTCAGTTCTTTTTTTAATAGATTTTGATCAACACTTTTTTGCTTAATTTTTGATTCTTTTTTTACTTGCAGAATCAACTCATCCAATCTAGGGCCAGAAATAACTAAGGGTACGATATCCATCAGTTTTTTAAGATCACCTTTTGCGCTTTCAAGTTCTTTTTTTAATAGATCACGTTCACCTTTTAGAACTTTCAGTTCATCTAAGGTCATTGCATTACCTTCTCTAATTAGTTGTTCTTGTAAATGATCTATTCGTAAACGTAAGTTAGAAAGTTCTTCTTCAACACCAAGCTGTTTATCTTCATTTAATTCTATTAGTTTTTTTAGGTCTTGATCCTTTTGAATGAGTTGGTCTAATTTGTTTTGATCTAGTTTAGTAGCGCCACTTCTCCTTAGTTTTGAGAGTATGATTTGTAGACTATTCTTTAGGTCTTCATATTTTTTTATTCCTAATACTTCAGAATATGCTTTACTTAATGAGCGTAGTTCACTTACAGACTTAGCCTCGGCAAGGGTTACAACTTTTTCTGCATCAAAAAAGAAAAACTTTGCAATTTCTCTCGGCAAAACAAAATCATTGATAAAAACTTCATAACCAACTTCTTTGGTTAATTCATTTTCTTGGCCATCAATTAAGATTCTTAACGATTCTTTTTTATTTAGATAATTGTAGGTTCTCCTTATAATTAATTCTTTACATGGTATTGAAGGAATCATAATATCCTTCATTTTAAGCTCAACATAACAACCAGCTTGCTCCGTTTCC
>Ga0206126_10004413_pt1 | contig 13581 bp, 12 predicted proteins | sample Helgoland_Spring_5_FD_148621 | JGI IMG/M metagenome (GOLD analysis project Ga0206126, IMG submission 148621) | Pelagic subsurface seawater microbial communities from Kabeltonne, Helgoland, North Sea - Helgoland_Spring_Bloom_20160412_1 | ecosystem: Environmental > Aquatic > Marine > Epipelagic ...
TTATGTTGTCCTTCTCGGCTTGCTCTACTACTTTTAAAGTACGGTTGTAGCTTGACGGAGTGGGATTCGTTGCTATAAAAAGGTTGTATACCGTAAGGTACCCCCACCTTCGGGTGGGGTATCCTCTATCCCTGAAACTATCCCCGAACGTATTCCCGCCAGTTCGTCCTCTCAGGTTTTTCTGTTATTTTTTATTCTCACTTTTGATTTTATTTCTGCTCTTAATCTTGTTCTTTTTTTAGTGGTGGTTTTTCGTCCACAGCAAGAGAGCCAACAGTTTTTTTGCTGTCAGCCTATTGGTGAGTAGAGGGTAGTCAGTGCTTTTGGCGCTATTTTTCTGAACTGTAAAGGGCGGCAATAGCAGGTGTATGAGAAGGTGCATGAGAAGGTGCATGAGCTGTTCCTTGAGACTACTTTTCTATTTGCCGGGGTTCACCAGCCTAATAGAGTCTTCCGTGACTAAAATCTTGTTAATACTTGGTTGTTATTACTTGATGGTTAGTAAGCCTAAACATAGTCAAGAAATCACAGGTCTGCTGTGGAGAAGCTGAGTGATGAGGGGTGGGGCAAGAGTCTGTCGTTTTACGCACTTAATCGGTAGGACTAGCCAAATAATGCAGTCAAACGGTCAAAACTATCAATTGCTGCTTCAAAACTTTTATTGTCTTCATCGTCGGCATAGGACATCGCCTCGACAAATTGGCGATATTCGCGCCGGTATTCATCATCCCGATTAAGCAACGCCAGTTACCCGCCGCCCTGTCTTTTGATCATCCTCAAAGGAGGCCTGCGCGGTTTTAATAAATGAATCGCGGTGAGCCTCTATAACGGGTGCCAAGGCACAAAGATCATGTAAATGGCGAATTATGGCGGGATCATCGCTGGGGTCACTCCGCTCCCGTCGCAACAGACGCCATGTCAGAGCACTGAGCTTATCCGCCCCAGTCTGTATTGCCGACAAACACAAAATGTGGGTTTCTGGCTCACTTGCGGTGAATTGCGAAACCAATGATTGAACAGACTTCAATTTGGGCAGTAATCGTGGCTGAGTAAAACTGAACTCGACTTCCAAATCAGGGCGCAGCGAAGGATGCACTGCCGATTGAGATGAATAACTTAACGGAAATTTTATGTATTTACTGGCAACTTCAACCTGCCGCTCATCCAAATCAACCAAGCCAAGTGAACCAATAGTACTGAGAATGCCTTGCCGATATTCACTGCGTATTTTCTTTTTTTGTGCCCTGAACCCTCGACTAAATAACGACATCGAAAGTCCAAATCTTCAGAGAATCGCTTTAATAGGCCATACCCTTTCGACAAGCTTGTGCCCACAGAAAACACAGTACAAATGGTATCGCTTTGATGTGCTGATATTGCACTGAGAACCTGCACGGAATACCAATCTTTTTCGACAAAAGCAGGGTCTATACCCAGCTCAGCGGCAATTTCATTAACGATCTCAAGATTAAGAGACATATTGATAGGTTATAGATTTTCCATTAAAGGCCATTTTGCGAGAAATACGCCCTTTAACGGCAATCACTCGCCCGGTAGGAACCTGAGTTGAACGGCCGCTGTTGTAGAGATCCTGTGCTCCGGTCGAAACTACCGTTACTTTAAGCTTATTGACCAGTGTCTCTTTCGCCAGCAAAGGGAGAGGCTGTACCGGAATTAACGCACCCGTTAACGACGACCATCTAGCCTTGGCATAAAGGCCTTGCCCAAATTTGATCAGACAGCCCTCTGTGACTAGCTGCCTCAATGCTCTGCCAACCTGATCTCGTTCCGACAAATCGAAGAAGTCCTTCGGTATAAAAACACTGGCCTTGCTCCGACTTATCCGGTATTTCACCTTACTTTTTAAGGTTTTGAGTGCCATGCTAATTTTCTCAAAAATACGACATTATTTAAGCGCAAATATACGACATTATAGGGATTTAATAAAAGTCAATAATTATATATAAATCAATAGCTTAAATTATATCAATAATAACTCGCCAAGCATCTAAATAAAATAAACGCGAAAATACATTTAGCTGTTCAATAACTTCAGTTTTTGATTGTTGTACAAAGTTGGTTCGGCCAAGCCATTAGTAGAGATAATAGTAGACTGATTGAGATCCCTCCACTGCGGTCGGGATGACAGAGCATAGGTAGGGAGATAGAGCATGGGTAGGGAGATAGAGCATGGACAGGGAGACACCTAAACCCTGTCATCTTGAGCGAAGCCGAAAGATCTCCCGCAGGCTGGCGCCGATTCTGACTAACCTGCTCCCTACTCCCAGACTGACTAAGAGCTATCTAACTAAACTCTCTAGCCGCAGCCAACAACCAGCGCCACAGATATTCCGCCTCTCCCCGCTCAACAAATAAACGATAAGCAAGCTGATCCCCTGTCGAGACAAGCAATAAATCTAGCGCGGCGAAACCGGTTCTGGCGGACTGCCCCGGGACAAATGCCTTGGTATCAAAATCTACACCACAGCCCTTACCCAACAGCAGCGCAGCAGAGACTCCGCTCACTTCAATCACAGAGTAATTGGAGGAGGCCAAAACCACCGTGAGAGGTTCCGCCAAGCTCTCCGACTGAATACTGGACACTAACTCAGACTCCGCTTGCTCACTGACCAGTAGCCAATCATTTGGCGCAAACCAAAGCACACTGGGGTCTGTTCCTGAGACGAGGTTGGGAGCATGGCTTAACACACAGCCGGTGTTCTCACAGACTATTGCCTTGACCTCAGTATCCGGCTTTGCTTGAACACGAATAGCGGATAAACCCGTCACTTCACGCAGACACAGCGTTGCACTCTCCCAACGCGCCTCCTGGCCTTCGCCCCAATAACTCTGAAGCGGGGAGGCTTTTTTTAGTTCCACAGACTTATGCATTTAACCGCGCTCCTTTTTGATCGTAGAAAACAGGATCCACTACTTCTGCCTCAATTATTTTCCCCGCGTTGTAAACAGACAGCTTGTCACCCATTCGCTGGCGCCCGGCTTTTAGCGCTCCCAGAGCGACACAGCGACCCAAGCTTGGGCTGTACTGGGAAGAGGTAACATACCCCTGAGTTTCAATCGGCATCTGTAGGCTGCCACCCTGAGGTTCGATTAAATGCCCGCCAATGGGCAATGGCACTGTGCCCTCAACGGAGAGCCCAACAAATTGAAGTCGGTCCGGCGCAGTATTTGCCGCCCGCGAAAGAGAGCGCTTACCAATATAGTCAGCAACCTTTTTACTGGCTGGTACGCCCCAACCCACGTCATCTGGGCAGCTGGTGCCATCGGTGTCTGAACCCAAATGCAGATAGCCTTTTTCGGTGCGCAACACTTCCAGAGCTTCAAGGCCGATAGCGGTAATACCGCTTTCTTTGCCCAGCGCCATAAGCGCCTCCCAAAGTGACAAACCATAGTCGGCGGGCACATTGATTTCATAGGACAGCTCGCCGGTAAAACTGACACGAAAAATCTTCGCAACAACACCGGCAAGAACGCCCTCTTTAACCGCCATATGGGGGAAAGACTCAGCAGACAAATCCATATCCGATGGCAGCTTTTCAAGAATGGTTCGAGCTTCTGGCCCGCTTAAAGTACAGACCGCCCACTGCTGAGTGACAGATGCTATCTGCACATCCAGGTGCGGCCACTCACACTGTAGCCACTCCTCCAACCACAGTAGTATCGTCCTGGCACCGGCGCTGGTGGTGCAGATGTGGTAGTGAGTTTCACTAAAACAGGCCAGCACGCCGTCATCCATAATCACGCCGTTTTCATTTAACATTAAACCGTAGCGAACTTTTCCCGGCTTAAGGGTGGCCATATTATTCATGTAAATGCGGTTTAAGAAATCGGTGGCATCTTTGCCTCTGACCTCAATTTTTCCCAGAGGCGATCCTTCAAATAATCCCGCAGCTTTTCTCGCCGCCAGCGCTTCACGGCCGATCGCCTGTTCACTGGTCTCACCTTGCTGCAAATAATAAGAGGGACGCTGCCAGCCACTCGCATCCTCAAATACCGCACCATTGGCCCGGTGCCACTCATGGGCTGGCATTTGTTTTGTCGGAGCATAGAACTCGCCAAAGGATTGTCCAACCATGGTGCCAATCGACACTGGATGGTAGGGAGGCCGAAATTTTGTTGTGCCCACCTGGGGAATTTTACGCCCCGTGGCCTCAGCCAATACCGCAAGCGCCGAGACATTGCCGGTTTTACCCTGATCGACACACATGCCGGTGCCGGTGTAGCGTTTGAAATGCTCCACTGAGATAAAGTTTTCTCGGGCCGCCTGTTCAATATCGGCGATGGTGATATCGTACTGAAAATCGATCCACTGCTTGTCCACCCGCTGATGGGGGGTCTGCCAGATTGGCTCAATGGCACTCTCACTATAGTCCTCGCCAAAATCGCCATTTGCGGCACCCACGCAGGTGGTTTTTTGAACGGCTTGGTCGGGGACAAAACAGCAGAGCCCATCGTCATAACGCAGCTTGCCACCGGATTGAGAAAATAGATGTACCGAAGGATTCCAGCCGCCGGACATTGCCACCAATGAACAATTGAGACGAGTCAGTTGGGCTTTTTTCGGCTTTTGTTTTAGCGCCAGACTGGCGATATCAACGCTCTTAAGGCCACGGCTACCCTGCACTTTGACAATGGTATGGCCAGCATAAATAACAATATCTTGGGTACGGGCCAAGTCCACCGCCGGACCCGATGGATGGGCGCGAGTATCGACAATCACCACCTCAGCACCGACCCGCTTTAAGGCCAGTGCCGTGTGATAGGCACTGTTATTGTTGGTCAGCACCACCGCCTGTTCGTTGGGCAGCACTGCATAGCGATTGATGTAATGTCGTACCGAGGCAGCAAGCATTATGCCCGGGCGATCATTGTCGACAAAACTTAAAGGGCGCTCTATAGCCCCGGTCGCCAACACCACATCGTGCGCGCGAATTCGCCACAACCGTTCCTCGGCATCGGCACTATTATTAGTTGGACCCAAATGATTGCTGATGCGCTCACAGGCGGCCACAACATTGTGATCGTAATAGCCAAACACTAAACAGCGAGAAAGTAGCTGAACATTGTCCATTTGCTGGAGGCGAGCAAGGGTATCCTGCAACCACTGCTGTTCACTGTTGTCCGTATCATCGGAGGACTGTTGCCATAGAATCGAACCGCCGGGAGTGGCTTGATCATCGGCTAAAATCACCCGCTTGCCAGCCTCAGCGGCAGCCAAAGCAGCCTTTAGGCCCGCAGGGCCAGCCCCCACCACCAAGCAATCACAGTGCATATTCTGTTCACTGTAACGCTCTGGATCCACAGACTTAGGCACGGTGCCCAGACCTGCGGCCTTGCGAATAATGCCCTCCCACCAACCCCAGGAGGGGGCGATAAAGGTTTTGTAATAAAAACCGGCAGGTAGAAAACCGGCAAATAGACCGGTGACACTGCGCAGATCAAAACTGACACTGGGCCAAACGTTTTGGCTCCGGGCACAGAGCCCCTCATAGAGCTCAACCTGTGTAGCCCGCACATTGGGCTCGTGAAAATTCCCGGACTCAAGCTGCACCAAGGCATTAAATTCTTCCAGCCCGGCACTGACAATGCCCCGGGGGCGATGATATTTAAAACTCCGTCCAACCAAGACCACGCCATTGGCGAGCAGAGCCGAGGCCAGAGTGTCGCCTTGGAAACCCTGATAGGTTTTGCCATTAAAGCTAAAATTGAGAGGAACTCGGCGATTAATCCTGCCCCCAGAAAAAAGCCGGTGCTGGGTCTGGGTCTGGGTCTGGGAAACTGAAACAGTCATTTCGACACCTCCAGAGTAATATTCGGCCTTGGCTGACCGATTTTATAAATATGTAAAATCTCGTGGGTCACCGTGTCGCGGGCCATATTGAACCACTGGCGACAGCCGTGGGTGTGCCGCCAGCGTTCAAAGTGAACACCTTTGGGGTTAACCCGGTAGAACTGGTAGTCAGCCCATTCAGCGTCACTGATGCTTGCAGGCTCCGGCGGCCGAACAATATGACCTTCGCCACCGCAGCAAAATTCTGTTTCATCCCGTTGGCCACACCAAGGGCAGTGTATCTGTAACATTCGGATTCTCCTTTAGTGGGCAATGCCAGCAGCGCCGGATTCATCGACCAGTGCCCCAGTCTTAAAACGATCCAGGGTGAAGGCTTCAATCAATGGATGCTGTTGGTTATTAGCGATGGTGTAGGCCAGAGTGTCTCCTCCAGCGGGTATGCCTTTAAAGCCACCCGTGCCCCATCCGGTGCTGATATAAAAGCCGTCAATGGAGGTCTTGCCAATAATCGGACTAGAGTCCGGTGACACATCCACAATGCCCGCCCACTGACGCATTAATTTAACCCGACTCATGCAGGGCAATAGTTCCTTAACCGCCGCCAAAACGGTCTGAGTAGTGGGTATATTGCCGCGCTGGGCATAGGAGTTGTAGAGATCGAGACTGCCACCCATCACCAGCTCACCGCGGTCCGACTGGCTGATATAGGCGTGTACAACGGGAGAGATAAACATAGTGTCCAAGAACGGTTTCATGGGTTCCGACACCATGGCCTGCAACGCCATACTGCGCACCGGCAAGCGCAGGTCGAGCATCTCGCCTATCACACTGGAGTGCCCCGCCACCGTTGACGCCACGCACTGGGCGGCAATGGGTCCGCGGGTGGTTTCAACTCCGACTACCCTATTACCTTCGCGCTTGATACCCGTGACGCGACAGTTTTGGATGATATCCACCCCGAGACTATCCGCCTGACGGGCGTAACCCCAAGCCACCGCATCATGTCTGATAATGCCGCCCCGAGGCTGAGTAAATCCACCCAGAATCGGATAGCGGGCGCTTGCCGACATATTGATACCCGAAACGCTTTGCGCAATTTGCTCCGGCGTGACCATTTTTGAATCGATACCCTGCAACTGAATCGCATTGCACCAACGTTGCATCTGCTCCATTTCAGGGCGGCTGTGGGCCAGATTGAGCACCCCGCGCTGGCTGAACATAATGTTGTAATTGAGCTCTTTGCCCAAGGTTTCATAGAGCTTTAGAGAGTGATCGAAAAACTCCGCACTCTGGGGGTAAAAATAGTTAGAACGCACCACTTGGGTATTGCGCCCAGTGTTGCCGCCACCCAACCAACCGGCCTCGAGCACCGCCACATTGGTGACGCCATATTTTTTCGCCAGATAATAGGCCGTCGCCAAACCCTGGCCACCACCGCCAATAATCACCACATCATATTGAGACTTGGGTTCAGGACTGCGCCATTGCTGAGGCCAGTCTTTGTGCCCAGAGCAGGCATGTTTGAAAAGATTCCACGCCGAATAAGATTCAGCCTTTGAATTACGCATCATTTAACATCCATTTAAAATAGCCCCTAATTAAAGTAGCTCTTATCTAAAACAGCTCTTATCTAAAACAGCTCTTATAAAATATCTCGCCTAGAACATCTCTTCCAAAGTGTATCCTGCAAACTAAGACGTATTAAATCACCTGACTTAAATTTAAGTCAATTGATTTATATTTGCAACTTTGACTTGAGCTTCGAATAAACCCAAAATAAGCCCAATGACTTAAATTAAGGAATCCCAATGGACATCCCCGCCAATCTTAGCGCCGCTGATATTGCCAAATTGCGCCTGATCCATGCCGCTATCCGGTTATTTTCAGCCAAAGGTATAGAGGGAGTGTCGCTGCGCCTAGTCAATCGAGAGGCTGGCAATCGCAACAACTCGGCGCTGCACTACCACTTTGGCGATAAGCTAGGCTTGATCACGGCGACAATTACCTATATTCAAGATTGGTTTGAGAATACCCGGGAAGTACAGCTTAAAGCCCTGGAGCAAAAATCAAAATCTGAGCCAGTGAGCGTTGCGGAGGTGATAAATGTGTTGATAGACCCCTATGTCAGACTATTGGAGTCGGAAAGCTGGGGCCATGACGCACTTTGCGCGCTGGCGCGTTTTGAACTCGACAGCGAGAATGGGGTTCATGAGGTGTTGAATAATTCTTCAGGGAAGGTTGCCCGACGCTTGCGCAGTTTGTTGGCCAAGGCTTGTCCGGATACGCCACGGAAACTGCTGAATGAGAGGTTAAATATGTGCCTGTTTATGTCAGTGCAGGGGTTTGCCAATTATAAAAATCATCACCGGAGTTATATGGGGAATTTGAATTGTAGCTATCGGGTGCTGGGGGAGCAGTTCAAGAGTTTTTGTATTGCCGGGGTTGTGGCTGATTGAGGATGACTAGATATTATTTAATTCGACATTGCCTCCACTGAAAATAAGCGACTTTTAATGAGAGATATTCAAGCACTTAGTGTCAAGTGATTGTAATTTTGATAACAATCACCGCTCTCTGGCTGAGGGCGAGATATTCGAGCACTAGGTCTGTGTCAATTAATCTAAAAGGTCTTACCCGGAATCCAGTCAGTGCCAGCCAACGGCACTCCCGCCATCGCCGCCGACTCTACAGTTAAAGCCACTAAGTCTTCTGGCTCCAAATTACGCAGATCATTTTTGCCACAGGCGCGGGCCAGTGTCTGTGCTTCGAGGGTCAAGACTCGGAGGTAGTTAGCTAAACGACGACCGCCTTCAACCGGGTCGAGGCGCTTTGCCAGCTCTGGATCTTGAGTGGAAATTCCGGCGGGGTCTTTGCCTTCGTGGTAGTCATCATAAAACCCAGCGGCGGAACCAATCTTGCGGAATTCTTCATCGTACTTGGGGTTATTACAGCCCAGAGCGACCAGTGCTGCTGTACCAATTGCGACGGCGTCGGCTCCCAAGGCCATGCACTTGGCAACATCTGCACCGTTGCGAATGCCGCCAGAGACAATCAACTGAACCTTGCGGTGCATGCCCATTTCTTGAAGGGCTTTTACTGCTTGGGGGATGGCTGCCATGGTGGGGATGCCAACGTGCTCAATAAACACTTCTTGGGTTGCCGCAGTGCCCCCTTGCATGCCATCCACTACAATCACATCGGCACCGGCTTTGACCGCCAGCTTGGTGTCGTAGTAAGTGCGTGTGGCGCCGATTTTCATATAGATGGGTACCTGCCAATCGGTGATTTCCCGGAGTTCTAATACTTTGATTGCGAGGTCATCTGGGCCGCTCCAGTCGGGATGTCGACAGGCTGAGCGCTGGTCTACACCTCTTGGCAGTGTCCGCATTTGCGCTACGCGGTCGGTAATTTTTTGACCCAGTAACATGCCGCCACCGCCGGGTTTAGCGCCCTGCCCAAGAACCAATTCGATGGCGTCGGCTTTGCGCAGGTCGTCGGGGTTCATGCCGTAACGGGAGGGTAAATACTGATAGACCAGCTTGCTTGATTGTCCGCGCTCTTCTGGGGTCATGCCGCCGTCACCGGTGGTGGTTGAGGTGCCCACAGCTGAGGCGCCGCGTCCCAAGGCTTCTTTGGCATTGGCGGATAGGGCGCCAAAGCTCATGCCGGCGATGGTCACTGGTGTGTCGATTACAATTGGCTTTTTGGCAAAGCGGGTACCCAGGGTGACCTTGGTATTACAGGCTTCGCGGTAGCCCTCCAATGGGTAGCGGGACATGCTGGCGCCTAAAAATAGCAGGTCATCAAAGTGTGGCACTTTGCGCTTGGCGCCAAAGCCTCGAATATCATAGATACCGGTTTCTGCTGCACGGCGGATTTCGTTCATGGTGATGCGGTCGAATGTGGCGGATTCACGCAGACCGTCGTTTCTTGAATTGTCGTTGCTCATTGTTTAGTCCTTATTTTGTGCTGCACTCTTAGCACTACTCTTTTAGTTAGTACTGCTCTTTTAAAACAGATCAGAAACCTAGTAGGCGTTATCAACTTTGAAGTTGTAAAGTTGGCGAGCCGAACCATAGCGTTTAAAAGCAGCTGGATTTTCGTCAACGCCGGCGCGATGCAGAAGCTCAGTGAGTTCGGCGATATGTTCATCACTCATGTCTTTTTCAATACAGTCTGCGCCGAGTGATTTAACCGTGCCTTTGACATAGATCTTGGTTTCATAGAGCGAATCACCTAGGGCATCGCCGGTATCACCACAGACGACGAGAGACCCAGCCTGGGCCATAAAGCAGCTCATATGTCCGACACTGCCTTTAACCACTATGTCAGCGCCTTTCATGGAAATACCGCAGCGCGCACCGGTATTGCCCTCAACAACCAGCAAACCTCCGTGTGCGGTGGCTCCTGCGCAGGCTGAGGCATCGCCTTTTACCCGGACAGTGCCAGACATCATATTTTCCGCCAGACCCTGCCCTGCATTGCCATGGATGGTGACATTGGCAGATTTGTTCATACCGGCGCAGAAATAGCCTGCATGGCCTTGAATATCCACGGTGATCTGCTGATCCACTCCACAGGCGATATTGTGCTGGCCCTTGGGGTTGGTGACTTGCCACTCGCGCTCACTACACTGGGACGCCTGTGCGTGAAGCTGTTGGTTCAATTCTGTAATGCTGCTCTTTGCTAGATCAATTGTTTTCATTTTTACCTCTATATTTTTTGCTGGCGGTTAATTGTCACGACTGCAATATCCCGGGGATTAAGAGCGCTCCCAAGAATAGATAGTGGCGGGTTCCGGCTCCCAAACTCTGGCCTTTTCGATGCCCGGCAAGGTGCTCAGGGCTTGGTACTCTGAGGCCATGGCGACATAGTTATCGGTCTCCGCTAACACCGCAGGCTTGCAGGCGATGGGGTCGCGAACCACGGCAAAGCCATTGCCGGTGCCGATGGCTAATGTGTAAAAACCATCGAAATCTTTTAGGCCATTTTCTAGGGCTTGCTTGAGCGTATCGCCGTTTTGTAGACGCCAAGTTAGGTAACCGGCGGCGACTTCGGTGTCATTGTCGGTTTCGAATTTGATGCCCCGGCGCTTGAGCTCTTCGCGCATGCGGTTGTGGTTAGAGAATGATCCATTGTGAACCAAACAGAGATCTTGGCCGGTGGTGAAGGGATGAGAGCCTTCGGTGGTGACTGAGGATTCGGTGGCCATACGGGTGTGGCCGATGATGTGGCTGCCCTGCATGCCTTTCAAGTTGAAGGTATCGGCGATCACTTGGGGCAGGCCAATTTCTTTTAAAATCTCGATAGAGCGGCCGGCGCTGAGTACTAGGATTTCTGGATCTTGCTGGGTGACAAAGTCCTCTGCCGCTGCTGCGCTGGTAGCCATTTTAAAGATCGCTACCTTGGCATTTTGATAGAACTCAACCTTAACACCGAGTGTGGCTTTGGCTTTTTCAGCTAGAGCGGCCCAGGGGTAGTCGCGATTGTTGTGCCCCAGGGTTAGCTTCACTGAGCCTTCGGGGACTTCGTCCCCATAGATGGCAAAGCCTGCACTGTCGGGGCCACGATCAGTCATGGCGATTAACATAGGGGTGAACAGCTCGCCAATCTGCGCTTCGAGTGCTGTGTTTTTTAGATAAAGTCCGACTATTCCACACATGATGATTACAGCTCCTATGTTTTTTAATATTTCTTTATAGGAATTAATTATTCTTATAAAGAAATATTAAAAGTCTAGCAGCAATATTTTCGGTCGGATGATTATTTTAAGATAATTTTTAACAATTGCTTAAGCTATTGATTTATATGGAGCTTATGGCCTATATTTCCTCTAAGGAATATTAAATTGCTGTGGTTTATTGGGTCAGCTTGGTTTCGTCATCGGCATCGTCCACCACTCTTTAAAGGAGCCATTTTAGTGCCTGATATCACCGACAAACAGTTTGGACTGGATGAGTTTATTGCCATGAAGGTTAAGAAGGCCCGTGTGGATGAGGGGCTGAAGATTGCCGATGTGACACGTATTTCGGGGATTAGTCAGGGTATGGTGAGCAAGATTGAGAATGCTCAGGTTTCCACTAGCCTTGAGACCTTGAACCGGCTTTGTTCGGCGATTGGTTTGCCTATTTCGAATCTGTTTAGTGATTTTGAGCGACCAGATGGTGGTGCTCAGTTTACTAAGGCCGGTGAAGGCTTCGAGGTGGTGCGCCGTGGGACGGATAAGGGGCATACTTATCATTTGTTAACCTATCATCGGGGTAACAAGAAAGCCTTTGAGCCGTTTTTAGTGACTATGGATGATCTGTCTGAGGTGTTTCCGACTTTTTCCCATCCGGGGGAGGAGTTTATCTATGTGCTTGAGGGCAAGCTGTCTTATCGCCATGGCAACCATGTTTATAAGATGGAGGCTGGGGATAGTTTGACCTTTGATGCTGAGATTCCCCATGGGCCTGAGACCTTGATTGAGGTGCCGATTAAATTGCTTTCGATGATTAATTATTCGGGGGCTGGTTAGGGTTTTGTGGGGACTTTAGGTTTGGGTGCTGGCTAAAGGAGATCCCTCCACTGCGGTCGGGATGACAGGCTTGGGCGGTTCGGTATGACAAAATTGCAGTGGTTGCGATGGCAAAATTGTAGTTAACGGGGCAGCTGGCTTTTTTACGAGGGGTTGAGCTATCGAGACTGAACTATCGAGACTGAGCTAACCAGACTATAGGCTATCGTTCACTCGAATACGCAGTTCTTTTCCGGGCTTAAAATAAGGTACGTACTTGCCACTCAAATCAACCGCATCGCCGGTCTTGGGGTTGCGGCCTACGCGGGGTGCGCGGTAGTGCAGTGAGAAGCTGCCAAAGCCACGAATTTCGGTGCGCTGGTTGGTGACCAGTGCATGGGTCATGCGCTCTAAAATCATCCGTACGGCCAACTCAACATCCTTTGGCGGAAGCTGGTCTTGGCTGGCGGCGATTTTCTCAATTAGCTCAGATTTAGTCATGCGGTCTTCCTTGCTCACTATTTAATAGTTTTATTATTATGGCGAGGCCATTGAATTTTCGAATTAGCGTCGTAGTTTAGTCCTTGATTTTATTGAAGTTTTGAATTTATACAAGCAAAACCTCGATTAATGTCATTTCGCAGACGAAAAAAAGGGTGGCAGAGCCACCCTTTTTCGATCTCAGCAGAACCTTACTTGTCCATTTGCGCTTTGATCAGGTCTCCAATTGTTGCTGGAGAGGAAGTGTCAGCTTCAACCTTGCGGTGAGCTTTAACCACTGCTTTCTCTTCTGCAACGTCTTTAGCCTTGATAGAGAGGCTAATAGCACGGGTCTTGCGATCGACATTGATGATTCGAGCTTCGATCTCTTGGCCTTCTTGTAACTCGTGACGGGCATCTTCAATCTTCTCGCGAGAGATCTCAGAACCTTTCAAGTAAGCTTCGATGTCGTTGCCCAGATCAACAGTAGCGCCTTTAGCATCAACTTCTTTAACGGTGCCTTTAACAATTGCGCCCTTGTCGTTCTCGGTTACATAGTTGTTGAACGGATCGTCAGACAGCTGCTTGATACCCAGTGAGATACGCTCGCGCTCTGCATCAATACTCAGCACAACTGTTTCAACTTCTTCGCCCTTCTTGAAGTTACGAACGGCTTCTTCGCCAGTTTCGTTCCAAGAGATATCAGACAGGTGAACCAGGCCGTCGATGCCGCCGTCTAGGCCGATAAAGATACCGAAGTCAGTGATTGACTTGATCTTGCCTGAAATCTTGT
>Ga0206126_10004425_pt1 | contig 13556 bp, 23 predicted proteins | sample Helgoland_Spring_5_FD_148621 | JGI IMG/M metagenome (GOLD analysis project Ga0206126, IMG submission 148621) | Pelagic subsurface seawater microbial communities from Kabeltonne, Helgoland, North Sea - Helgoland_Spring_Bloom_20160412_1 | ecosystem: Environmental > Aquatic > Marine > Epipelagic ...
CCAATGCACCCAAAAGTGTGCCGGCAACAATCCAAAGTTCTTTGTTGGATGAATTGTCAGCAAGTCCGTATGCACCGCCAGCACCAAGTACCGCACCAGCAAGGGCACCTTGTTCTTGTTTCGTTGCGTTTGCACAACCAGTTCCGATAACTGCCGCAACAGCAACTGCAATGATTGCTTTTTTCATTTTAATCTCCGATTTCATTACTATAAGGATACATCATTTTTCGTTGGCTGTCAAGTCTTTTGCTACAGATAACTTTACACCACTTAGATAAAGCTTTGCTGCCTTACCCTTCAATCTATATTTTTCTACATTATCCATTCTATCTTGCTCTGATTGAAAATTAGATTTGATTCTATGAATGAGCATAATGTCTACTTTTTTTCCTGATTGCATTTTATTCTTCCCTATAAAAAATGTGATTGCCAATTACGGCAGTTTGTTTCATACTATCTATCCAATAAGGTGTAACACTAGTATTGTGGTAGTGTGTTGCACCATTGGTTACATCTTCTTCTGACAATGCCATAACGGCATAGAATACAGATTTTATCCAAGCTTGACGTTCTATCTTATTAGACAATTTAATTCTATCACTTTTACCATCGTGAGTCCAACTAAACTGTTTATCTTGCCAAACAACATCACAAATGGTTAATGGCCATCTTCCATCATTTACTCTATTTAAAACTACCAGAGCAACCGCAACTTGACCTATATCTGGTTCACCTCTACTCTCAAAGTAAATATTTTGTGCGGCACAATAGATTTCATCTCTATCTGTTTCAGCAACCTCATTCATATTAAACTGAGTTAGCATAGGTGATAGAACTGTCATTACCGCATAAAGTATACCTATTGAAGGTTCCATTATTTTTTATTTCCTTGACCCTCGTTAGGTCTAAAATCACTAGTCATTCCTTTATCTTGAGGATCAAAAGTTTGAACGCCAATGTGTTCCATTCCAAGATGATGTATAAAAATAATCATCTGTCTTTCTTCTAACTCCATTGATGATAACATACAAGCAGTGATGTGTGACCAACTTCTTAAAGAGGTTAGATACTGTTCCTGATCTTGTTTAAACCATTCTCGTTTTGGTCGTTTCTCTGCTACATTCTCGGCAATCTGTCTTACTTGCCAGTCTGCCCATCTGCCTTCAGCCATTTATATTATCCTCAACATATAAAATAATCTGTTCTACAGTAAGTATTCCTTCAGCTTGAACATCATCAATCATAATATCAAATTCTTCTTCTAAAGATAATACAAGTTCTGCCATGTCTAAAGAATCAGCGCCCAAATCATGAATAAGATTCGACTCGGTTTTGACTTCTCCTGCCCAATCCAAAACCTCAGTGGTTACTTTAATAACTCGTTCCTCTATACTACTCATTTTTTTTCATCCTTGTACTTCATCAGACACATCCTGTGGGTTTAGGTAGACCACCATACTTGGTGATCGGTTTCATTGGTCCTGACATCCATAAATCAAACATCGCCTTCTTATCTTCGCCGATGTACTTAGCAAACTTGCGAATGGGAGGCACTACACTATAAGTATCGTAGTATACTCTTGCCTTCATAATCTGATCAATCATTTGATCTGTCAGCAGATACTTATCAGCCTTAGCCATATCATTCATAACCTCAACAGACCAGTCATCAGGGTTTACTAAGTATCCATCTCCATCTCTATTCAGTTCCATTATTATTTTCCAATTGCATTACATTCCAAAATTCTTCATAAAGTTTATATTCTATACGGTATGCTTCTTTTTCCCATGGTGCATCAGAGTAATCTATTTTATCACCCCGAAACAATTTAGATTTCCACTTGACTCTACCATCTTCATAGTCAGTCAATTCACCACGAGCAAATTGTTTTAGATGTACCATTTCATGTGATAGCCAAATCAAGAGGTCTTGTATTAAATTTTCTTTGGAAGAATCAAGTTCAATTAAAAACTCTCTTGGTTTTTCAGCATCACCATCGATACTACAAAAACCATAACCGCCAGTTTTTTTATGCATATCTTTAACGAGTTTAACATCTAGTGTTATGTGTGGATACAAACGGCCGCCCAGTAGTTTGTGTGCATAATAATGTGATGCTGTAATAATGGTCTCGGCCATGTACTTGTTGTTACTTCTATAACCTTCAAGATACAGTTTCATATTATTTTTCTTCTTGTTCAAAAATGTACTGCAATACATTGCCGGCTGGTCTTTCTTTTGTATGCTTAGGAATTCTATTCTGAATTAGATTTCTGCAATGTTCTAATTCGTGAGGCCCATGTTCAGATATAACCGCACTAAGGTCTGGGGTCATAATTTTATATCCTACAATTTTCGGCATATCAAGTGACATATATTTCTCCTAGATTTGTCATTTAGTAAATAATAGCTTAACATTTTTAACGGTTATAGTCAATACTTATAAACCATTGATAATAAAGAGGAAAGTAAAAAACCCTCAAAACAGAGGGTTTTTACTTGATTTCTCAATTATTATGATACTAGCTTAACATATATTGGGGTTTATGTCAACGGCCATAAGCCATTGATTTATAAGGGAAAATAATTATTTAGCCTGAAAGTATTCATCCCAACCAAAAGCCTCTTGAACGGCAGATGATGTCAAACCTTTGTATTTTTTGCTGAGGTTTTTATCCTTTGCTACTACCAACAAATTTGCTTCATCTTGGTGTAGACCCTCGAGCAACTGAATAAACATCATTTCTCTACGAGCTGTGTTTAAGTCTGGGTTGCCGACAACTGTCGGCATATTAAGATAATCACGATTCATTTTCACATAGTTGTGGCAATTTCTCATTTCATTGCTAAGACGAGTATGTTCTGTGCCGTCTGGCGCCTCATTAGGAATAAAGGGAACATCGCCATCAGGTACCATCCATTCGATGTTAGGATCTAAAGCGGCCTTTAAGAACATTTCTAACTGGGGTGTTTGGTACTTGCGAAGCACAGCAATCTTCTTGGGTTTATCTTTAGCGTTATTTACCTTGGTACAAATCTCACTGTAAAGGGGTGTGTATGTTTCTTGCATCTCAAAAATCTCCTACATTATCTATCAATTGTGTTAGTCTATTTTCTATAAAATAGTTTAGCAACTGGGATCGTTCTCCCACTTTTGCTTTATCGTATGCCATATTTATCTCGGTTTTAAGTTCGTCTGGAATGAAGTTTAAATCTATCAGGGTTTCATTTCTTTGGTAGTTGCGAATCCAAGTGTCTCTTGGGCACTTAGCAAGATTATATAAATCAATTACCTCATGGTCTTTCATCGCTTCCATTATTGTACCGATTACTGTTTTTCTCAAAGGTTTCTGTCTCTTATCTTCTACAAATGTATCATCATCAGATAGCACATTGGGCACACCATCACTGCGGTCACCTTTGAGAATATGTTCCTTCAAGTATGTTTTTGGATCTTTACCATTTATCAACTTCTTAGTAACTGGACTAAACTGGTCTACATTGAGATCGTGTAGTTGAATAAAGTCCTTATCTGATGATAGTATTAGATGTTTGCCGGCAGTCTTTACAGTCTTGGTAAGTGTAGCAATAATATCATCAGCTTCTGCACCATAAACATTTACTAGTTTGTATGGAAAAACATTCTCAAGATCATCACGAACTTTATGTATACAATCAAAAATATTATTCCAATCAAGGCCAGTAGCAGTTCGTTCTTTCTTACGATTAATCTTATAGTTAGGAAAATAATCACGGCGCCAGTAATGTTTACTGTCACAACAAATTACAAGTTCACCATATTCTTCGTGAAATTTTGAACGATAGTTTCTTAGTTGGTTTAGTATAATATGTTGAACTAAACTAGGAGATAGTTCTTCACCTCTATGTAAAGAAACCATCACACTACCGATTGCTATTTGATTAAAATCAACTAATATACTCATAAACTTCTCATAATAAAAACTGGAGCGGGTAGAAGGAATCAAACCTTCGTCATTAGGTTGGTAACCTAAGGTAATATCATTATACGATACCCGCGATAAATGGAGCCTCTAGATGGAATCGAACCAACAATTGAACATTACAAGTGTACTGTTATACCGTTTAACTATAGAGGCTTTAACCTTCATACTATCCAGTATACTCGACATCTTCACAGAAGTCAAGGGATTCTTGTGTTTTTCTATAACCATCTTCGTCGTAGGCGTGAGCAATAGTTTTCCAAGACATTAGGTGTTCTTGGTCTTGTCCGTAGAATAAATCTAACCATACTGCGGTGTCAAGATATGTTGCTAAATTCTTAAGATAACCCTCGCGGTTGTTGAGTTCTCTTTCCATAACATTTCTTTCTTTGTTTTTTTCTCTGTTTTTTCTTAACAGATATTTGAGTTCTTTAACTCTATCTTTGTTATGTTTCTCCCACTCTTTAACATTTTTTAGACTGAGATAATTATCATCTGGAAGGGCTTTGACATCTTCATGTACATTTTTATATGCCGGTGGTTTTTTGGCTGCTCGAGCCTTGGCCATCGTATCTACTTTTTGGTCTGACATACTTCACCTTGATAGTTTATATAACCCTTAGAGGTTAAGAGTTCTACTAGATCGTAGTACCTACCAATTTGGCGGCCGTCAATAAAAACTAAAGGAAGTCTCCTGACTGTCTCGCCGGTTTGTTTTGATATCTCTTCTACGGATAAATCCTTAGAGAAAGTTTCTACAGAGAATCTTAAATTTACTTTATCTAAAAGCTTTAAAATTTTCAATGCAGTTTTATCAAATTTATCGTATAGGTACAACTCAATAATCATCTTTACACAGGAATACGCTTTACGTGTTGATCCTCTTGCCTCTTCCTCTCGTTCTTTGTCGCAAACTCTTTTGCTAGTTTTCTTTTGATACTAGGCTTTACAAAGTGTTCGCGCTTTCTCACTTCATTAATGATATCTTTTTTCTCTACATTCTTTTTAAATCTACGAAATAGAGAATCAAAATTTTCATGTCTGTGTTTTCTATTAACACCCATAATATAACTCCAATTATATATTGTTTTGGCTTGGTTTTTTATGTCCGAGTTCTAAGTTTAGTTTTTTAAATTCTTCATGTGTTATGCAAGCAATCTGGTCAATACTACCTAAACCATGAAACCATTGATGAACCGAATAATGTACTTCCATAAACCTATCCTGTATATCTGATTGGCATTCCTCTTGAGTTTCGTAAGAAATATTATCTTGTATCCATCCGTGTGTGGGTACTGCACCTGCTAATGTTAAATTTACTAACGCTGATAAAAAGTACATGGTACAACACTCCTACTCTTTTGTCAAGAGTTTATTTTTCTGATGCCCTATCTCTAAAATCTTTCTTCTTAGCCGTTTTGGTAGACCTTTCAATAGAAATGATATCATCTGGTTTTTTAATTTGTCGTCTTAACATAGAACGAACTTCGCCTGCATTTTTCGCTGGTACATAAAACATTGGCAGACCTTTTAGTTTAACTTTCCATTCTATTGACTCTAACACAGATTCATTTTCTTTTAGAGCTTCATTATGGATAACATCTAAATCTTCTTTGGGTCCATAACCCTTTGGTGTCACATCTTTGACTACCGCCTTCTTAGCCTTTGCAGCATTAGACATACGTTTTGCAACTTCTGGTTTTGGATTACCTTTCTTGTCAAAGAACTTAGCAAGATGTGGGGGTAAGTTTGCCTCATCAACATCGACACCTTCTTTTAATTTACCACCAGCACCAGCAAATGCTGCTATGGCCATATTCTTCCTTTCTTCATCGGACTTGCCTTTGAACTGTGGCGCATCTGACTTTTTGAAATCGTCAATCCAAGCACCTAAACCAGCAGAGACTTCTAACTTCTCCGTTATACCCAAAAGTTCCTTTTCTTTTACAGAAACTTCAAGCATTGCATCACGCATAGTTTTTAGATATCTGGCCATATTAGTATTCTCCTTGATACTATTTATCAATAAATATTCTTGACACTATCACAGAGATTTAATTTTTTTGCCTCTTTAGCAGACAACCAAATATCTTCTGGTGGCAATAAGTGTTGCCTTATCTTTTCTTCATCTAGCCCAGTACACTTCTTATAGTGTTCTATCATTCTTGTAGTAGATAATTCAAACTCTTTTACTTGGGCAAACAATTCGTGTTCTTTACCCCACGACATCCAACTGTACTGGTGGGATAGAATAGAGGTGTTTGGTGTGAGAACACGATGACCTGGTTCTCCCGCAATGAACATCATTAGACCACACGATGCAATTACCCCCAACCCAATAGTATGAATAGGAATCTTAGATGATTTCATTATATCTATCAGAGCAAACGCCGCAGGTACATCACCACCATTACTACAAATCATTAGTTTGAGATATGGTTTCTTCTTTCTTTCCATATTCTGTTTTAGAATAAACTCAATCGCATCCTTACAGGTCATCTCATCTACATCATTCATAAACAAAAAAGTACCGTTCTTATATAGATCGGCATCTATTGGTGTTTGGGTATCAGGTTCATATATTTTTTTTGCCATTCACATTCTCCATTATATTAACAAATTCAACTGCGTCTATTACAACCAACGGTTTGTGGTTGTTCTTTTTCATCACTACTATTGGTGTGTAGTTGCCAGAGTTAGCTCCAGCTTGTTCATAGGCTTTCCACACATTGCCACTCTCTTGATTCTTACATTCAATCGAATATGGAAATTTCTCACGGGCAGCACGAGCCATAATAAGGTCTTCCCCACCCGAACCCATAGGTCTAGACTCAATATCTTCCGGGTGTATCTCCAACTTTTCCACGAGCAGGTCTCTCATCCACTGTTGGAGTCTCCTGCCCTTCGCTTTCGCTGACTGCGTTTTCATAATCTAGTTTTCCAAATATTTTATCCCAGTTCGTATCAAACTGTTTCTTATTACTTATAGGTCTAGGTGTACTACCCTTACCACCATGCCACTTTTCTGTCATACACTTTCCTCAAAAACTCCTTCATCATCATTCCAAACCTCAATGTCAAGTGGTTCGCCACAAAAAATGCAGTAACTTATTTTAGAAGAACAATCAGTTTCAACAGCAAACTCGCCATCACATTCGTCACAGGCAAACCACTCGCGTTTATCTTCCATTATTATGCACTCACGGGTGTCGATGTTATGTCTACAATCTCGCAAGCACCAGCAGCACACGCCAACTCTTGAGACCCAGAAGTCATATCAGCATTTTCATACTCACTGAGTTTAGACCAATCAACTTCAGGCATCTTCTTCTGTAAGTCCAAATACTCTTGTTTGGTACAATCTTGATAAGGTGCCTGTCTATATGTATGATCCGACATAGGTAGAAACGATACACCGGACATCATATCAAAGTTATCATAGACCCACGAACCAACATTCATCCATTCATGTTCTTTGACTGACACAGTGACAGATGGTTTATGTTCACACCAACTTTCTTGATACACTTTCCAAATCTCTAACTGTTCTACAGCAGACATCTCTTTTCGATAAACACCTTTAGCAGGACCTTTCATTGGAAACGAGAACACATATGTATGTTCTGGTTTGGTCACATCATCTTCAACAGGAAATCCAGTATCAAACATCATCTGTGCCAATGGATCTTTCTTATCAGCACGAACTGTACGAATGTAATATGGATTATGTCGAGCATGAATACCACTGGCACTATCTGTTAGCTGACTTACCGTACCCGATGGCTTAACGCAAGTTATAGCAGCAGACTGTGGAATGCCCAACTTCTTTGCCCACTTGGCATTTGTGTTTACTGCCTCTTGTTTTAGTTTCTTTAGTAGTTCTGGTAGATCACCTTTCTTTCCGTTAGTCAACTCGTTATCCATAATGCCTGTCATAGATACACCGAGCAGTCGTTCTTCTTCACAGTTCTCTCCCCACTTACGGTTGAGATAACGGAAGTTAGTTAGTGTTGACTGCCAAGTGCCGATGATAGTGGCAACTCGAACTTTCTCTAGTAGTGTTTCTTCTGTGTCATCTTCTCGCACTACAACTTCCGAAAGGTTACAGAACTCACGGTCTCTCAGGATAATTTCCGAACATGGGTTAGTACCAAAGTCATAGTCGGGGTCTCGTCTACCATTCTTAGCAGATTGTTTCTTTGCTGCCTCTCTGTTGAAGATACCTCTTTCGCCAGACTTGGACTCATACAATGATTTCCATTCCTCCATGAAGATGCCCATATCAGGTTTCTCGGTGTAACAAGCAGAGTTATTAGCAAGTGCCCGTTGTACACTAGACTCCCACCAGCGACCCGCCTTAGCGTGTCTCATACGGTCGTCACTGAGATTTGATAGTGAGATAAGGGCACTACGACGGACTCCGCCAACAACGACAACCTCAGCGATCTTACAACAGATGTCGTGGGCCTCTAATGATGTTAGTTTACGGCCTGCAGCATTTCTGAATACTTCAATACAGAATCTAAATAAATCTTCTAAAGGTTGTGGGCCTGACGCACGACCACCAAATGTTTTTAGTGGTGCTCCGGCAGAACGAACACGGGATAGATTCCATTGTGGAACTTGCCCAGCCGCCAGCAAAAAGATTAGTTCTCTTAGTGCCTTTGCCCAACCCAGTTTACTATCTGACACAACAATGACGGTATCTGTATCGTGAAACTCATCATTGATTACGGGCAACTCTGTTACATACTGGCGTTCTACACTGAAACCCACACCTGTACCATTCATTAAAACATATAACATTTCATCAAATGCTCGAAGTGTATCAACAGCAATGTATGAGCAGTTGTAACCCGAAACATTCTCCCTCTTTAGAGCCTCACCAGCAGTCATAAGACAACGCATACTTGGCATTACTTTCAAGTCCTTTACCGCTGCCTTTACAGGTGCGATGGTGTTGTCTGTTAAATTAAAGTCATGCATATCTCGCAAGTGTTCTTTAAAAAATACAAAGTATCTATCGACTGTTTCGTCCCAATTCTCTCGTCTATTTAAATTGTAATCAAATCTCGCATAACGGGACAAATGAATATACTGCTGATAGCTGCTGGGTAAGCTCATTATTTTCTCCTTAAATCTTTTTCCAGGAAGCAAGCTTCATACGAAGCTCGAGCCCGGTAAATGTGTTTTCGTCTATTATTTTTTGAATGTCTCTTACACCTGCAAGAGTCATATCATTGATATCTTTTTGAACTATAGTATCTGGCCAGATCACGAGCGAATAATTATTGTCAGCCAGTTGAGTCATTCTCTTTACTATTTCCTTCGATCTTGGTTCATTGTCCAAGACAATTGTTATATCTTCCTTCTCAAAAGGTAGATGAATAAAATCGGCACCTGCTACTGCCAGTGCATTGGAAAGAAACAAACTGTCTATGGGCCCTTCGACCACATAAACTCTTTTTGACCAGTCAACTCTTTCTAAACCAAATATCTTTGGTTTGTCATCGAATTTTACTGTTAAATACTTAGGTTGTTCTTTACCGAATGCTCTGCCTTGGGCAGCAAATATATTTTCATCCTCATCATAAAAGGGTATCACTAATCTTGGATGATCCTGATTACTACTTATCTCTGCCCAAGAGCAAAACTTATGACACAGAAAGAATTTGTCATAATGTTCTTTTGGTATCTGTCGATTGACTAATACCTGGCGAGCCGGATGATCTGCTGATAGTTTATTTATAGGGATTAGATCCTTTAGTTTGGGATCTTTCTTCTCAAACTTCGGTTCTTCAAATTTATATTCTACTTCACTGGTGCCTACAAACTTTTCTTTTACATATTCTTTATAAGCATCCGAATCAACAGTTTCAATAACCTTACCGGCAGTCGTACTCTTGCCGCAGTTGTGGCAAAAGAAATTCATTTGCTCACTTTTACGGTAAAAGTAACCTCTGGTCTTATTCTTCATCTTCTGCGAATCGCCGCAGTAAGGACATCTACAAGTATACAAGTAGTCCCGAAGTTTCTTAAAAAACTCCAGTTTATGAGAAATAAGATGTATATAATTTATGTCTATGTGTATCATCTTTAATAAGCCTAACACACATAGGCAACTATGTCAAGGGACTAATATTAATCTATAAATGCCATCTGGCACAACCAGACTGGACCATCATCCCATCCAGCATACTCCGCATCGGTAGCACCTTTACCACAAGTCTTTATCAACCAATCCTCAACATCGAGTCCTTCTTGACAAGCCTCACACGATGGTGTTAAAGCCATACAACACATTTTAGGTTCTGGTTCAGGTTCTGGTAGTAAAATTATTTCTGGTTCTTTATACACACCACTATCACTACTTGATGGTGTACAACCCAACATAAAAACTAACACGGCTGCTATAGCAAACCCGATTGTAAAATACAATACTTGCATAAGTGGTGGCGTGCTCATTTGGTCGTCGCCACGAATATCCCATCCCAATCTTCGGGGAGGTCTTGAGTTTTCATATACTCACATCGTTCAATCCACATTTCGTAATACTTTTCCATTTGTCCATTAAACTCCTTTTTTAAAGATTCACATAATCTAATAGCCATACCAAAGTTCTGTTGTTTATAATACCCATGCATCTTTTCGTGTTGTTGTTCCATAGCAGGCCAGTTTGTATTGTGCATGGCATGATTCATATCACATAGAACTGTATAGATACGGATGCCCACACTCTTACCTTTGACTGCGAGTTCATCTACTTTTAGATACATAAAGTCATCTTTGGTTGCATCGTATGTAGTTTCACCCACAAGCAATAGACAACCATACTCTTTACATTTACTTTCTATTCTAGCCGCAGTTGATACTGAGTCACCTAGAACATCATAGGAGTGTCTACTAGAACTACCCATCTCACCAAGATAACCCAACCCAGTATTAATACCAGCACCCATACCAATAGGTGGTCTACCTTCTGCCGTGATCTTCTCGTTGAACTTTGTTACTGCATCTAACATATTCAGTCCAGTTTGTACAGCAGAATGTGGATGGTTTGGATCATCGTTTGGAGCATTGTGAACGTGCATAGAAGCATCACCAATGTATTTGATAATCATACCGTCAGCATCTAACACTGGTTGGGTAATCGCATCCATGTAACCATTCATTAGTTTAGTGAGTCCTTGTACATCATCACCAAACGATTCACCCAGTGGAGTAAACCCACGAAGGTCAGAGAAACAAATAGAAATGTTTCGTTTCATACCCTGTTTGATTAGTTCTGGATTTTCCTGTAACATACGAACAACAGTAGGTGAGCAGTACCCAGCAAACTGTTTCTTGATTTTCTGTTTCTCTTTAAACTCCAAAATAAATCTGTTGAAGATACTATGCATACCAACTATAGTTGTTGTAATAATAATCCAACTAACATCAGCAAGTATCAAATGTCTACTAAACAACCAGTAAGTGGCAAACGCACTACCTGAATAGAATAGTATCATCATACCACCGACTGCCCAGTATGGTGTAAATCTTGTAAGGACTACAATGATAAGTCCAACTAATACTGATATCATTAACTCTAAGATTAAACTTATGTCATATCGTTTCGGTGCTGTGCCGTTGATAACTGTTTGTAGGGCAGATGCGGATAGGGCCCAATCGTATTGTTCCCCTACTGGTGTGGCAATGATACTACCAAGACCCTCGGCGGTGATACCAACTACCACTGTCTTACCTTTTAGTTGTGAGTAATCATCTGATGAAGCAGATACAGATTGGAAAGTATTATTCCATCGTAACCATATTCTGGCGTGTTGGTCTGTGTTGATGGTAGGATAACCTGGCACACGAACTGCTATGACACCAGCATCACCCGCTTTGATTTGATAACTTGGATTGCCTGTAGCAACACGAATAGTTTCTATTGCCATAGCAGGATATGTTTCTTCACCGACTCTCATTATCAGTGGCAATCGTCTGACCACACCGTCTATCTCTGGTGCTGTATTGATAACACCAACACCGTCTGCTGTATCACCAAGTTCTGGTATCGGACCTAACATACCGTTCCATTCATACAACCAAGGCAGTGGGTCACCTATCTTAGCAACGCCTCTTGGTACAGCATTCTTGTGTGTTTGGTTTGTTCCGACTTGAGCTATCACCACACCCATTTGATGTAACGAAATCATAAACATCTCGTCACCACCTAGTCGGTCTGGTTCGGAGAATAGTATCGGCATCACAATGATACCAACTTCGGCCTGTCTGAGCCTGTAGATAATATCGGCAAGCACTTCACGGTTCCACGGATACTGTCCGTATTTCTCTATTGATGCCTCGTCTATTGTGAGTATGCCAATGTCTGGCGATAACTCTTGTTCTTCATACTGAGCAAGTAAGTCAAAACTTTTCAGTCGTAATGTTTCTTTTACAAATGGGTCTTGTAAACCTATGAATGTAATCACTGCAAGTGTCACGAATCCCATCATCCAGTTTGATAATATTTTCATTTTGTCCTCTTTATTGATTCACTGTCAATGAACAATAAGCATGGGCGCAATACAAGTTTGCGTTATAACTTTTGTTGTCTCCTGTTTGTGTAACGGTGATTGAACTACCGTTACTTGTTCTACCATCAACTACTACACCAATAGTATTATCATCGCCAGTTTGTGTAAACTGCATGATACCACCATTCATACTATTCATAGTCAAGTCTATCTCATTATCTTCACCATCTTGTGTCATTGTTATTTCTGTACCATCACTATTCGTAATGGTAAGGTCCAAGTCATTAGCATAAATTGGAAATATGAATAAACTACTCAGACTGAATAATAACAATCGCATTTTCTGATCCTCCTAGTTCGTAATCTATTATTTCATAATCACCCTGCAATACATTGATAAGATAACCATACTCTTTATCTAATACCAGTTGTATTCTATTACCCGATGCAGCTTCTCTTTCCCATATCCACATTGGGTCATCGTCTATCACAAGAATACCTGTGATTGGGTCTTTACCCGTTTTAACTTTAGATGGATCGCCCGAACCTACTCGAGCTGTTTCTTTCTCTGATATTTTATCACCTAAAGTTTTAGCAAGTTGGGCGTTGATGACCTTGAGTAAGTCAACCAAGAAGTTTTGTTCTAGAAAGTCTACGTCTAGGCCCGTTGCCCAAGCAGACTCATCTTCTTCTAGATGGTCTACTTCTAAGTCATCAAACTGTAGAAAGTCAACGTCTAACATATCAGCAACTTCTTGGAAGTATTCTGCTGTTTGTGCTTCTGATATCTCTTTTGGTTTAGATACAATGAGTAGATTATTAATCATATCTTCATCTAGGTCTAGTATCACAGGTTTCATCGGTGCAGATGCAACAGTTGTTACTACTGTAGCTTGAAATGCCTGATTGAGTATGACTTGTCCTGCATCAGAGGTGACATCAATCTCACCAACGAAACAGTTTCCGTTTGTATCACACGATGGCAATAGAATGATAGTAGACCCACCGAGTTCATCTACTGTCATTGAGAAGTCTGTACCACGAACACCAATCGTTGCTGTGGGTGTTTGT
>Ga0206126_10004432_pt1 | contig 13535 bp, 8 predicted proteins | sample Helgoland_Spring_5_FD_148621 | JGI IMG/M metagenome (GOLD analysis project Ga0206126, IMG submission 148621) | Pelagic subsurface seawater microbial communities from Kabeltonne, Helgoland, North Sea - Helgoland_Spring_Bloom_20160412_1 | ecosystem: Environmental > Aquatic > Marine > Epipelagic ...
AATTCGGTAAAGTTCTAAAAGAAGGATTATATGAGGACTTTGAAAATCGTGAAAAGATTGCAGAGATCGCCCGTGTTTACTCGTTCAAACACGAGAAGTTAATTAATCTAAACTCCTACATTGAAGAGATGGCAGAGAAGCAAAATAAAATCTATTATCTTACAGCAGATACCTTGAAACAGGCAAAATCAAGCCCTCACCTAGAAGGGTTTAAGGCAAAAGGTATTGATGTACTACTTATGACAGACCCTATTGATGCCTTCTGGATGTCACAAATGGCAGCGTACAAAGAGCAATCCTTCTTATCTATTTCCCGTGACAAATATGATCTGACTGCACTGTCGGAAGAGCAAGCAGAAGACCAAGCAGACAATGAAGCGAAAAACACAATAACGACACTTATCAAAGATTGTCTTGGTGACCTAGTTGAAGATGTTAAATCAACCTCAGAGCTGGTCGAAAGCCCGGTTCGACTGGTCGCAGGTGAAGGTGGATTAGACTTCAATTTGGAGCGCATTATGAAAGCTCAAAATCCAGGATTTGAAAGCAGTACAAAAATCTTAGAAGTAAATTGTAATCACGACTTAGTTAAAAAGGTTCCAAACCTCTCTGTCGAATTGCAAAAAGCCATAAGTAGAATGTTGTTTGAACAAGCGAGGGTACTGGATGGTGAAATGCCATTTGATCCACAGCAATTCTCAAAAGACTTAATTGCAATTGGAAATTCTCTTTAATTTTAGAGGTGGGCATATTTTTAGTTTGCCCACCTTGACCAATTTGGTTGAGTTTCAATTGCCCCTGATGACGTTACTTGTAGCGACAGACCTGTAAACGCTAATCTCAGACTAACGATTGCCAGCATCAAGTTATTCTGTGGGTGGGCAACAGTCTCAACATTATACCAAAAAAATTAACGTCGCTCGATGAGAGTAGTGGCACGGTTTAACTTGAAATTTCCGTATGAGTAGAGATCAGGTTGTCGGTTTAAATATTTAGTTATTTAGTGCCCGAATAGCATCTCAGCTAAATCGTTTTATCGCCCTCTCCAACCATTCCCTCAGCACACTCATGAGATAGCCTGATCCGTACCCTTGGCCTACGCAATCAGTCGCCCAACCACCTATTTGGTCCGTAAGATCTGATGGACATTGTACTCCTTTCAACCTGTCTCGCATTTAGTGTCTGAAGCTGTGCATAGTGCATCCGACTGGCACACACTGCTTAAGTCAATTATTTAGAGCTGCACTCGCTGAATTGGCTGCTGTAGTTGATCTTCTGTTATACCTTGGGAAGGCAAAGTCTAATCCATCATCTGCCTCTACCATGCGCCTTACTGCCCACAAAGTTTCATCAATCAAAGGTACCTTGCATTCGCTACTGGCAGTTTTCAAATTACGCCAAGGATGCTTGGTAACCCGGACAAAAGGCAGATCAGTATCAAGCCCCATAAAGTCTCGCTTAAGAAGCCCTGCCCCTTGAACCCGTCTCCTTCCAGTGTTTGAGATTAAAGCTATCAAACACCGCATATCATCGTCGATTGCACGACACTCAGATTGCACGTTTCTCGTGTCAGTGATTGGTACTGGCTTACGAACCAACACCCCTGCACTTCGGTCAAGATAAACACCTATGAAAGGGTTACGTACGTCTAAGGCATACTCTGAGAGAACAAAGTTAATGACTGCCTTAAGATAAGAGAAGTTGCGGGTAATACTGGAGCCTGTAAGTCCACGTGCAACAAGCCAATCCCTGAATTGAAGCGCATCTTGGCGTGTGCAATCGCAAAAAACTATGTTCGGTCGTACCAATACTGCCTCCATTCAACCTGCCCAAATGGGCAATGTGTTTCAACGCTTAAATTTCGAGAGAAAGCTGTTCAATCTTGTTATCGAGCTTAATTAGAAAGAAGAGTTGCAAGTATCCGGCAGCGGCATCTCTAGGCTGAGCAGCATTCGACTGGGCAGAACATTGCCGTAAACAAAAAGGTAGCATCAAAGACGATGACATTTGTGTCAGTTACGTCTCGAGGCAGTGGCAGTTTGGGTGAGACTTACCTCCACACACCGTTCATGAAGAAAGTTATCCACATTACGGAGGGACAGCGGGAAACGGACATACAGCATTACTGCAAGTCGGATAATGTCTGGACTGTTTTTAAAGTAATGAAATCAACGGTCTTTAACGCCGAAAGAAACGTGAAGGACGTCCAGACAACTCAAATAATAGACGCGATGATTTCATAAAGGTAATATGATAAGCTCTTGAAAAAAATATAAAGAATTGGAATACTAGTTTCATCCAACTACTAATCAGGTTTTATAAAAGGAAACACAGTTTGGATCGGAAAATACTTCATACTTTTTTGTCCAGCATGTTAACAATTACCCGTAGTACCATTTATGTCCCTTGCAGCCCGATGCGTAACAGAACACCACCAAATTGCAGAGTAAATAAAGTTTCACAATGCCATTAAAACCTGAAATTTTTGAGAGCGTCATATCAAATATAGACCAATATTTGATATGCGAAGGCAACCACAATGAACTCTGGCGTGTTCTTGGAGCGAATATTATCACGCACCAAGGACGAAAGGGTGTGCATTTTGCAGTATGGGCACCAAACGCAGTCAATGTAAGCGTTATTGGAAATTTCAACGATTGGCTCGCGAACCAAAACCCTATGTCTCCTGCAGGCACTACAGGAGTCTGGGAAGTTTTCGTGCCCAATCTCAACGAAGGAGAGCTCTATAAATTCCGTGTTACAGGAGCGGATAATGTTGTGCGTGATAAGTCCGATCCTGTAGGTTTTGGTTCCCAACACCCTCCAGAAAACGCATCTGTAGTGCGTGACATTAAAAACTACGACTGGAATGATGCAGATTGGATTGAAAATCGAAGCAAGACCACGGATTGCAACCAGCCTGTATCGATCTATGAGGTTCATCTTGGATCTTGGCGACGCAAATACGAGGACAATAATCGTCCGTTATCCTATCTCGAGTTGGCACGTGATCTGGTTGGATATGTTAAATATATGGGTTTCACCCATATTGAATTATTGCCGATCACTGAGTTCCCGTTTGACGGATCTTGGGGCTATCAGCCCGTAGGTCTCTATGCGCCGAGCATTCGCTTTGGCTTACCAAATGAATTTCGTGCATTTATCGACGCCGCACACAGTGCAGGTATTGGTGTTTTGTTAGATTGGGTACCAGGGCATTTTCCCACTGATGCACACGGACTGGAACAGTTTGACGGCACCGCACTGTATGAGCACGCGGATCCGCGCGAAGGTTTCCATCAAGACTGGAATACGCTTATTCCAAACTATGGTCGTCGCGAGGTTAAAAATTACTACACATCGAATGCATTGTACTGGTTGGAAGAATACCACTTGGACGGATTAAGAGTCGATGCAGTTGCATCGATGTTATACCGTGATTATTCTCGCAAACATAACGAGTGGATACCTAATAAGAACGGTGGTCGTGAGAATTACGAGGCGATTGAATTTCTGCAAGAGATGAATACCTTGGCCTACGCCGCAGACGCCAGCGTAATGACAATAGCTGAAGAAAGCACCTCCTTTCCGGGAGTCTCGCGTCCAGTACACTCGGGTGGCCTTGGGTTTGGGTATAAATGGAACATGGGTTGGATGAATGACACCTTGCGATATATCGAACGTGACCCGATTTATCGCCAGCATGACCATCACCTAATGACATTTCCGATTAATTGGGCATTCACTGAGAATTTCATTCTGCCAATCAGCCACGACGAAGTTGTACACGGCAAGGGTTCAATGATTGAAAAAATGCCTGGCACAGAATGGGAAAAATTTGCAAATCTAAGGGCGTATTACGCATTTATGTGGACGCAGCCGGGCAAAAAACTCTTATTTATGGGCTGCGAATTTGCGCAGCCTGAAGAATGGAACCACGACGGTGATTTGAACTGGAGTGCTGCTGAACAACCCGCTCACAAAGGGATGCAGACCCTTATTCGAGACTTAAACAAAGTATATCGTACTATTCCTGCTCTTCATGAGATGGATTGCGAGGCAGAAGGGTTTGAATGGGTTTGTAATGACCCAACTCAATCTGTCACCGCCTATCTGCGCAAAGATAAAACCGGCGGCACTGCATTAATAGTTTGCAACTTTACGCCTATTGAACGTTCTAACTTTCTTATTGGGGTTCCTTATTCGGGCACGTGGGATGAAACGTTGAACACGGACGCCGAAATTTATTGGGGTGGCAATAGAGGTAACTTGGGAAGTATCGACACTATTGCAAAGGATGAGCACGGATATTCACAATCTCTCAGCCTGACTCTGCCACCACTATCGACAATTATTTTACAACATAAACGGCCTTAACCTCACAGGAGATACCAGTATGCGCACCAAACGACTAACCCAGAGATCAATGGCGTTTGTTTTGGCTGGTGGACGTGGCAGTCGACTAAAAGAATTAACAAACAATCGTGTAAAACCCGCCGTGCCTTTTGGTGGCAAAGCAAGAATTATAGATTTTGCCCTATCTAACGCAGTGAATTCTGGTGTTCGGAAAATAGCCGTTGCAACACAATATAAAGCCCATAGCTTAATTCGACATACCCAACGGGGGTGGAATTTTTTTAGGGCTGAGCGCAATGAATTTTTGGATGTTTTGCCCGCATCACAGCGCGATGGAACGGAAAACTGGTATAAAGGAACAGCAGATGCTGTCACCCAAAACATAGACATTGTCGACAGTTATAATGTTGATTACGTTATTATCCTTGCAGGCGATCACATCTACAAAATGGACTACGAAATTATGCTGCGGCAGCATTTTGAAAGTCAAGCAAATGTAACTGTTGGATGCCTTACGGTCCCGCGCGCAGATGCCGCCGCATTTGGAGTAATGGCTACCGATCAAGACGGACGCATTACAAGCTTTCTTGAAAAACCAGCGGATCCACCCGGTACACCAGAAGACCCCAACGTTTCCCTGGCATCGATGGGTATCTATGTGTTTGATTGGCCCTATTTGCGGACTCTATTGCAAAAAGATGCGCTTGATCCAAATTCATCGAATGACTTTGGCAATGACCTGATCCCACATATTGTGGAAACTGGCAAAGCCATGGCACACCGTTTTGACGAAAGCTGTGTACGAGCCGACGGCTCTCCTGCTTATTGGAAAGATGTGGGTACCGTTGATGCATTCTGGGAGGCCCATATCGACATGACAAGTTTCACCCCAGAACTAGATCTCTGGGATGAAGCATGGCCCATCTGGACCTATAATGAATCCGTGCCACCTGCCAAGTTCATTCACAACGAGAATGGACGGCGCGGTATGGCTATTTCATCGATGATCGCCGGGGGATGTATCATTTCGGGCACTGAGGTGCGCAACTCGGTTTTGTTTACAAATGTGCACACCAACTCCTATGCGGTACTGGATCATGCAGTTGTTCTACCAGAAGTAGTCGTAAACCGTTCTGCGGTTTTACGCAACGTAGTGATAGATCGTGGCGTGGTAATTCCCGAAGGACTGACGGTTGGTGAAGATAGAGAACAAGACGCAAAATGGTTCCGTGTCACGGATAAGGGCATAACGCTTATCACTCAAGACATGCTTGATAAGCGTGCTGCCGCGTTATGACAAAGGTTTTATTTGTCGTTTCGGAATGCGCTCCGTTCGTCAAAACGGGTGGTTTAGCCGATGTAGCGGGTGCATTGCCCATTGCACTAGCCCAAATCGGCACAAATGTCAGGGTGTTATTGCCTGGATACACTTCTGTCATAGAACAAATTAAGCCTTCTGAAACAGTGGAAAGATATGAAGATTTATTCGGTGGACCTGCTAATCTACTGACATGCAAAATTGCTGGGTTGGATATGTTGATCCTGGATGCCCCTCACCTTTATAATCGAGAGGGAGGTATTTATGGGGATGCCACTGGCGTTGATTGGCCAGACAATCCCAAACGCTTTGCAGCTCTATGTAAAGTCGGTGCAAAAATTGCAAAAGATGGCATTTTTGAGTGGAAGCCAGACGTTGTGCATGGCCACGATTGGCAAGCGGGATTGACCCCAGAATATATGCTGGCCGCAGGCACTGATAAGCCCTTTGTGTTTACAGTTCACAACATCGCATTTCACGGAAATGCACCTGCCGATCAGTTAGAAGCTTTGGAGCTAAATGCAGATCGGTTCACACCCGATAAATTCGAATACTGGGGAAAAATTTCTGCCTTAAAGGCTGGTTTGATGGCAGCAGACAAGATAAATACGGTATCTCAAACTTATGCAGACGAACTTCTAACACCTGAGTTTGGATTAGGCATGGATGGTGTGATACGGTCACGGCACACTGATCTTTCTGGCATTCTGAACGGGATCGATCTGGATGTTTGGAATCCAGAAACCGATCCTCATATTATGCTTTATAAAAACCCAGCAGAAAAGATCGCTAACAAGCGCGCGCTGCTTAAAGAGTTTGGGTTAGGCCCCGCGGAGGGGCCTCTTTGTGTGTTGGTATCACGTTTAACAGAGCAAAAGGGTATAGATCTTCTGCTGGATGCCCTGCCGGCATTGCTCGACCAAGGCGGGCAACTAGCTATTCTGGGGTCAGGAGATCCTGCACTAGAGGCGGCGCTAACCAAAGCTGCCAATCATCACAAAAATTTGTCAGTGCACATTGGTTATAACGAAGAGTTGTCCCACCGGATGATAGCAGGTGGTGATGCTATCCTTGTACCCTCTCGTTTTGAACCCTGCGGGCTAACGCAACTCTATGGATTGCGCTACGGCACAGTTCCTTTGGTTGCTCTAACGGGAGGACTAGCCGATACGGTTATCAATGCATCTCCCGCCGCACTGGCGCGCAATGTGGCCACAGGAGTTCAGTTTTTTCCAATTACAGCGCAGGCTTTGGCCAATGCTTTCATACGCTTGACTGAACTTTTCACCAATAAAAGGACATGGCGGAAACTTCAGCGAAACGGAATGAAGCAGCCCGTAGGATGGGAAACATCAGCGCACGCCTATAAAAAAATTTACGAACATATTACGAAAGAAAAATAATAAAGATGGGCAAATTTAAAAGCCAACCCGGGCGTCCCTCACCACTAGGAGCTACATTAGATCCTGATGGTGTGAACTTTGCTATCTATTCACGTGGGGCTACAGCTGTGACGCTTTGTTTGTTTAATAAAGCCGGTGTCGAGGAGCAACGTATTCCCCTGCTGGAACGCCAAGGGCATGTTTGGCACGGGTATTTTTCGGGTATGGAAAAAGGCCAGCAATACGGATTCAGAGTTGACGGACCTTATCTGCCTCATCAGGGCCAACGATTTAATCATAACAAACTGTTGATCGATCCTTACGCAAAGCGCTTGTCCGGTCATCCAACATGGAACGATGCACTATTCAGCTACAAGCCGGGAGATAAAGACAAAGACCTAAGCTTCAATGGCACCGACAGTGGCCCATATATGCCCCGCAGTGTTGTGGTAGATCCCCATTTCGATTGGGGTAGCATTACAAAACCTTCCACTTATCTGGAAAACTCAGTTATTTATGAGGCGCACGTCAAAGGACTGACTGCAAGCCACCCAAAAGTTCCAAATCCTGGGACATATGCTGCGATGTCCTCTGACCCGATGCTTGATCATCTAAATAACTTAGGGGTCACAGCGGTTGAGCTTCTGCCAGTGCAAGCCTTTTTAAATGAAAAATTTCTTCTAGACAAAGGCCTTACAAATTATTGGGGCTATATGACCTACGGGTTTTTCGCCCCTGATCCGCGCTACATGCAGGGTACCGATATAGCAGAGTTCCAACAAATGGTGCGCCGCTTCCACTCGGCAGGAATCGAAGTGATTTTGGACGTGGTTTATAACCATACCGCTGAGGGATCCGAACTAGGGCCGACGCTGATGTTCCGTGGCCTCGATAACGCAAGCTACTATCGCCTACATGAGAACCCACGCTATTATATAGATGATTCAGGCTGTGGAAACACATTGGATTTTGAAAACCCTGCGGTGATAAGGCTCGTGATGGACAGTCTGCGCTATTGGGTGGAAGTCATGCATGTGGACGGATTTCGATTTGATCTTTGTTCTACACTCGGGCGAACTGAGCGCGGGTTTGAAAGGGACGGTCCATTTTTCCGCGCCATAGGACAAGACCCAGTCCTTAACCAAGTCAAACTTATTGCAGAACCCTGGGATATTGGACCGGGAGGCTATCAACTAGGCGCCTACCCCGCACCCTTTGCCGAATGGAACGACAAATACCGCGATGACGTACGAGGGTTTTGGCGTAATGACTTGGGTAAGACCAAAAATATGGCCGAACGCTTGGTCGGCTCAGCACCATATTTCGATCATGATGGTCGAGCCGCAACGTCCTCACTGAACTTTTTAACCGCACATGATGGTTTCACTCTTCAAGATACTGTTAGCTATAATAACAAACACAATCTGGCAAACGGAGAAGACGGGCGGGATGGGCATTCCAACGATCATTCAGATAACATGGGCGTCGAAGGCCCAACCGATAATCTTGACATCATTGCCGCCCGCAATCGCCGCAAACGCAATATGATAGCAACATTGATGTTATCCCAAGGCACGCCGATGATGCTGGCAGGAGACGAGCTGGGAAATTCGCAGCAAGGCAACAACAACGCCTATTGTCAGGACAATGAATTAAGTTGGGTCAATTGGCCCGACAGAGACGACCCATTTTTTTCTTTTTGCAAACAGGCAATTGCTTTTCGCAAAGCGCACCCAATATTAAGTCAATCCCGTTTCTTGCATTCAAGACAACGGCGTTACGATGGTGAGTCCGACCTATTTTGGCGGCGCGCTGATGGGTCTTCAATGCAACAAAGTGACTGGGATGATAACACTACTGGTATAATAATCGCAGAGTTACGTACTGCCGCCGGGTCACCCGAATATGTGCATCGCGAAGGTGCCATGTTGATAGTGCTTAACAGCGGGCCTGAAGTAGATATCTTGGTTCCAACATTGCCCGGTGGTCAGCATTGGGTTCGCAGTTTTGACACCAGCGTTGAAAATAGTGGTGAGCCAGAAAGCGGTACATTGATCAAAGCAGATAGTGTGGTCGTATTTTGTAATGAACACGTCGAAGAAAACTGATGAAACGGAGTTAAAATAATGCCGATACAGAATGTTCGAACAACACCTATTGACGGTCAAAACCCAGGCACAAGTGGCCTAAGAAAGAAAACTTCAGTATTTCAGCGGCCACATTTTCTTGAAAACTACGTACAATCTATTTTTGACGGCATTGGTGGTGTAGAGGGCAAAACATTAGTTGTCGGTGGGGATGGTCGGTATTTCAATGATCAAGCAATTCAGATTATTTTGCGCATGGCCTCTGGAAATGGTGCAAAGGCCTGCATCGTTGGACAGGATGGTATTTTGTCAACTCCTGCAGCATCACATTTGATACGAATGCATAAAGCTGATGGGGGATTAATTTTATCAGCTAGTCATAACCCGGGTGGGCCCAACGCAGATTTTGGCCTGAAATATAATGGCCCGAACGGGGGGCCCGCGCCTGAGGAAATAACAGACATAATTTACAACCACACTAAGACTTTGGACTTCTATAAAATAGCTGCATGTGAAGATGTGGATCTTGGTGAAATTGGTGAACAATCGGTTAAAAGCATGAAGGTTAGAATTGTCGACTCTGTTGCAGATTATGCTGATTTAATGCAAACGATTGTCGATTTTGATAAAATTCGTAACTTATTCTCTGATGGGTTTCGCATGTGCTTCGATGCAATGCACGCAGTGACTGGCCCATATGCACACACCATTTTGGAAGACATGTTGGGCGCACCAAAAGGCACCGTTATTAACGGTATTCCAAGCGAAGATTTTGGGAAAGGCCACCCTGACCCAAACCCAATATGGGCCAAACAATTGATGGACATCATGCATAGTACCAACGCCCCTGATTTTGGCGCGGCATCTGACGGTGATGGAGATCGGAATATGATCGTTGGCAAAAACCTATATGTCACTCCTTCGGATAGTCTAGCCTTGTTAACGTCCAAAGCCCACCTTGCTCCTGCCTATAAAGCAGGGCTGTCTGGAGTTGCGCGCTCGATGCCGACATCGCGAGCTGTAGATCGTGTTGCCGATGTCATGGGAATAAAATGTTACGAAACGCCCACTGGATGGAAATTCTTTGGAACCCTTTTGGATGCAGGCAAAGTGACTCTGTGTGGTGAAGAAAGTGCGGGGACCGGCTCAGATCACGTACGCGAAAAGGATGGCCTATGGGCTGTATTGTTATGGTTAAACATTTTGGCAGAGACGCAAAAGTCTGTATCTGATTTGATTAACGACATGTGGATCGCCTATGGCCGATGTTATTATTGCCGCTTAGATTATGAAAACGTCGAGAGCAGTAAAGCTAATGCAATGGTCGATAGTTTGCGCGAAAAGCTAGGCGAATTAATAGGCAAAACCATAGAGGGTATGATAGTCAAGAGCTCAGGTGAGTTCAGCTATACTGACCCAGTTGATGGCTCAAAATCCCCAGCACAGGGTATACGTATAGAATTTGAAGGTGGTGCGCGGGCTGTGTTTCGATTGTCGGGCACCGGAACACAGGGGGCAACTATTCGACTCTATTTGGAGCAAGTACAAACAGATCCACATCGTTTGCAAGACGGTCCAGTTGATGTCTTAGAAAATGTGCGTAAAGCGGCATTGACTGTCTCAAACTTGGTTGCCGTCACTGGCCGAAATGCGCCAGACGTATGTACCTAAATCGGTACAGCACCAGCGTGTGACAGATAGGCAAAACCATTGCCACCCAATGTCAATGTTTCTTTAGTAAGCTTTGCAGCTTGACCGTGGTAGACCTCGGCAGCATCCTTTAAAGCTATTGAGTGGACATCTTTAGAAAGGTTAAAGACACAAGTCAGTTTTTTGTCTTCACAATCGCGGGTGAAAGCTAATAATGGCTCGGGCAAGTCCACAAAACTAGTGGTTCCATGTGATAAAACTGGACTGTTTTTGCGCAGAGAAATCATGAATTTGTAATAAGCTAAGATTCCGTCATCCATTTGTTGCGCAACAGCATTGACTGCCTGAGGGGCTTTGACAGGCAACCAAGGTTTAGCATCTGAAAAACCAGCGTTGATATAAGTATTGTCCCAAACCATTGGGGTGCGACATCCGTCTCGACCCTTTGCGGCCGGCCAATAGCGAATAGCTGGTGGATCAGTAAGCTCTGAGAAGACTAGTTCGGTTTCAGTCTGCCCTAGCTCTTCTCCTTGATAAATCCCAACGGTTCCCTCAAAAGACATCAGCATAGCGCAAGCTAATCGCGCTATGCTGTCATCAGTGATCCCATGTTCTCCCCAACGGGTCACTTGACGAGGTACATCGTGATTACTGAAGGACCAGTAAGGATGACCGTCAGGTGCACCAGCTTGAAAACCTTCGATACAATTACGGAAGTGCTCTGCATTGAAATCAGGACCCAGCATCGCAAAGCTATAGGCCATATGAAGGCGCTCTGTGCCCTGGGTATACTCTCCCATAATCTCGATAGAGCGTCGCCCCATCTCTCCCACTTCGCCCACCATCATAATGTCGTCATACTGATCTGTTAGGTTGCGTAAGCGTTCGAGAAAACGGATATTTTCTGGACGGGTCTTATTATAAATATTGTTTTGCATCCCATAAAGATCTGTTGCCATAACCTGTGGTGCGGCATTCGCAGGCGGGTTTGAACGCAATTGTTGATCATGAAAGTAATAATTGACGGTATCTAGACGAAAACCATCTAAGCCACGATCAAGCCAAAATTGGCATGTCTTTAAAATTGCGTCGACAACGTCTGGATTGTGGAAGTTCAGATCGGGTTGAGATGCTAAAAAGTTGTGTAAATAATATTGGCCTCGTTGGGGATCAAATTCCCAAGCGGGGCCACCAAAATGACTATGCCAATTTGTTGGGGGAGATCCATCTGCTAAAGGGTCAGCCCAAACATACCAGTCCGCCTTATCATTATCACGGCTTAGACGCGATAATTTAAACCAATCATGCTGGTCAGAAGTGTGGGACAAGACTTGATCAGCGATGACTTTCAGACCTCGAGCATGTGCACCCTTAATCAAATTATCAAAGTCGTTAATATCGCCAAAAAGTGGATCAATCGCGGTATAATCAGACACGTCATAACCCATATCAGCCTGGGGCGATTTGCAAATCGGAGACAGCCAAATACAGTCAACGCCCAACTGTGCAATATGGTCAAGCCGCTGCATTATTCCCACCAAATCACCAACACCGTTCCCTGTAGTGTCTTGAAACGAACGTGGATACACCTGATAAATTACCGCGCTACGCCACCATTCATGCATTTGCAAATTCCTCGCTTATTTACCTTGTCGTAAAACTAAAGCTCCATAGGGTAAACAGCGCACACTACTTAAATCAATTTTGCCTCAATATCTATTTTTGCGGTGCTGTCAGACTAATGATTGCAAGCATCAGATTGATGCGGCGCTCAATAATTGACACCACTGAGCCAGAGCAGAGGTACGGCTTGGCTTGAAATTGGTGCGTGAATAGAAATGGTGTTCCTGGAGGCCCCTCACAGCCAGCATAACCTACACCCGGCGCATATAGTGCCTTTGGCTGAAATGAGTGCCATAAAGGTATTATCGGCGCTGAGTGTAAGCTTAAATAAGTTGTCTACCATGGGCCGAGACCGATTAATCATCATGAAGTTTATCGAGACAGCCCGCACATCAACCGAATATTTCGATCTGCTCTGCAAGATGTACCAGGTCTTTTGCCACATACGTCCAGTTACTCGTCGGAGTGAGGTCTGCTGTCTGTGCTTCTCCATACTCGCGAGGCCGAGCTATAAACGCAGTCTGCAATCCAGCCGAACGAGCTGCTATTAGGTCGTCATTATGTGCCGCGACCATTACAACATTTTTGGGTTCAAAACCCAGTGTTTTGCATGAAGATATATAAACCTCACGTGCCGGTTTATAATTTTGTGCAATTTCAGCACCAACAATACTATCCCAATTCAATTTGGCAAATCGCGCAAGACGTAAAGAAAGAGCAACTGAGGCGTTAGAACACGGCGCAACACAACCCAAAAGTCTAAGCCTATCCAACCCCTCATGCACATCAGTCCAAGCAAGGAGCTTTTCCCAAGATTGGTTTAACGCTACTCGTTCGTCTTGGCCAAAAGTGTTTTCGAGGCCAAATTCAGCAAGTGTAGCATCAAGATTCTCACGGTGCAGAATATCCAATGCCACATAAGCGCGTCCTTGCGTTCTAATACGGGCCATCGCAGGGTCATAGCGCGCTCGCCAAGCATCAGCAAAAGTATAAGCATCAAGAATGACACCATGTTCCTCGAATGCTGAACCTACAATAGTTGCAACTCCCTCTCGCCAATCGACGAGTGTGCCAAAGACATCAAAAATGAAAGCACGGTCCATCGGCGTTCCTTTCAGT
>Ga0206126_10004436_pt1 | contig 13528 bp, 2 predicted proteins | sample Helgoland_Spring_5_FD_148621 | JGI IMG/M metagenome (GOLD analysis project Ga0206126, IMG submission 148621) | Pelagic subsurface seawater microbial communities from Kabeltonne, Helgoland, North Sea - Helgoland_Spring_Bloom_20160412_1 | ecosystem: Environmental > Aquatic > Marine > Epipelagic ...
ATTCCTTCGAGTACGAGTAAGGACTAAATAGAAGAGAAGAGTAGCGCATTTCAGGTCACTATTGGTCTATATTGTTTAAATTAAACTAGAGTTCGCTGCACTTCCAATTAGTTTTGTATCTGCGGTTCATTTTAATATTGAGCATGATATAGTAAACTTTTTACCGCAATTTGTAGTATTCAGCCAAGTTGTGCTAAGAGTTATTACCTTTATGTGTTTAGAATACTTTTACTGTAATTTTTATTTTAGTGAACTTTGTGATTTTTAAGTTACTTAAATTGCTTGCGGGCAGTGATTTCTTTTTGGAATTTTTACCTTGAATAAATGAATAAAAAGGGGCATATACATTGAATAATTGCAGACCCTAGTTTATATTAAATCCTTAATGATCATTCGTATTTTGCTCTGTTTGATTCCCCTGTGCTTGGGGATTGGAACTGTAGTGTCTGAAGCGATAGTAAAGGAAAGCGATTTGCTGAGTCGGTGGAGTTTTGATGAGGGGAATGGAACCACCTCGGTGGACATGACTGGCAGCGGTGTGAATGCAATTTTAGAGGGTGCGGGATGGGGGGTAGATCTTAATGCTATGTCCAGGAGCAGTTTGGATCTGAGTAATGGTTCTTCCTATGCGCGCGTGCCTGCCCACCCCAATTTGCAGGCTCGGGTTAACTTTTCGATAATGCTTTGGTTTAAAAGCAACGGATTACCCTCAGATTATTCTCAGTTGCTCTCCAAGCGTGATGGCATGCTTTCTCCTTATTTTATTCAAGTTGAACCGGGTGGTGCTCAGATCAAATCAATATTTCGTTTTTTTGCTGATTATGTCGATAATGGATCCTTTGCAATTAACCAATTTCAATGGCATTTATTGACTTCAACTTATGATGGGGAAAGATTGAAGACATACATCGATGGGGTCTTATCTGGCTCAATCCTGAATTCAAATTCAGTATATGTCGAAAACGGAGATCTTGGAATTGGAGGTTCGCCGGATGGAAGTAATATATTTAATGGCTGGATTGATGATGTTCGACTGTACGAGATCGCTCTCACTGCTAGGGATATTGAAAACGCCTACGGAGGAGGTTTCGGGGACTTCGGTCCCTCGGTTGACATCAATGTTAGTCGAGCCAGTAATGCCTCACCCATTCCCGTGGTGTTAACTTTTCGGGATTCTTCTAACAATTTAGTCAATGTTAATGATCTAAATGAATCAAATGAAAGTACTGATTTTTTACTTTCGGGTGGGGTTATTTCTAATTTTATCAAGGATAGTAATTCAACCTATCGATTTGATATAATTCCGGATCGTAATCCTCAGAGGATATTTCTCACATTAAACGCAGGTGCCGCAGTTGATTCCTTGGGAGATTACTCTCAACAACAATCAATTACTATTTCCTACAACAAAAAAGTGACCCGTTCCGATTATCTAGTTGGTTGGTGGAGTTTCGATGACGCAAATGGAACGCTCGTTCCCGATCAGTCGGGGGGAGATGCATCGGCCAAGTTAATGGGGACGGCATCCATTGATACGAGTAGTCCCAAGTTGGGTAATGGTGCCCTTTTATTGGACGGTTCAAATAGCTGGGCTGAGGTAGGTTCTCTGATGGCGCCCAGTAAAACTACTCGGCATAGCGATTTGATTGGTTGGTGGAAGTTCGATGAGGGCTTAGGAAGTAGTTCTATTGACTCCGTTACAAATTTATCAAATGCCGGGCTTTTAGATGGGGCAAGTTTTTCGGTAACAGAGAAGAAGTTTGGGGACTCTTCACTACATCTTCCTCAAGGCTCGACCGGGGCAAAGGTACGATTGACTCCTGCCCTTGATTTGGGAGGAACTACTACGGTCGCCACCTTTTCAATTTCCACATGGTACAAGAATTTATACCCAACTGGCAATTGGCGAACATTATCTAGGGGATTAACCAATGGGCACCACCTTATTGTTTCAGATGTTAGCAATCGGGTCGGAGTTTTTGCCAATGGGAACGGAGACTGGCGAGATTCTGGTGAGTTTGATTTGGAAGCAGATGGATTATGGCATCAGATCGTTCTGGTTTCAGATGGAGTGACTAGTAAGTTTTATTTGGACGGAGCCTATCAAGGAGATTCAGACCGTCCGACAGGACAGAATATTTACACCTTAGGCAATTATGATGGCGGGGGGCAACGGTTTGCCGAGTACCTGGATGATTTTAGAGTCTATGGGGTTGCGTTGACTGATTTTGAGGTCGAAATGCTTTACCGGGAAGCGGAGGGTGCACCATTGGATGTTGGTGTGGGGAGTTACTCTATTTCCGCATGGGTCAAGCCTTCTGCCATAAAAGCCACTCCTGAGTACAATTTTGCATTCGGATGGTACGAGGGAGGTGGCGGGGAATATATGCAGGCGAAATTGGGGCAAGGTACCACCGTAGATTATAATTCTCTTTCGTTATTGAATCCTGGGGATTCGTTACAATCATCGGTAATGCCCGGTGGAGTCACAGAGAGGCTATTTAATGGATCGTACGACGATAATCAATTAGATGACATCGACGGAAAAGGATACAGGTTCGGAGAAACTATTCCCAATAACCAAGTAACACGAACTGCGGATGCCAATTTTTCTGTTCTCACTGCTTTTCCGACTAGTGACCCTCCCCCGGATTCGATTTTATGGGAACAGGGTGGAGCGGGTACGGGCTCATTTGTTGGATTTAATGGTGGTCACCTTAGGATTAGGATTGGGAGCGGGGCTTCTGCGCATGTTGCCCCGGCATCTTCTACCGGGAATATGGCTTTACTTGACATTCCTTATGCAGAATTAGCAAGTAAGGGATATACCGATGGCAAGTTGTATGATTTGAGATGGGAGATGAGATTAAACCCTGGAAGCGTCCGCATTTGGGTGGATGGAGATTTACTTGGAGAATCAAACACAACAGGTTCTTCCAATCTGGCCAATTGGTCGGGAGGAGATAACGGTGGTTTTGGTAAGCAGGAAAGTTCAATATGTGTAGGAGAAACATCGACTCCCTGGCCCTATGCGATTGGGTCCTCCCTACTCTATCATTTCGGCAACGGATTTCGTGTTAGGCATGATTATGTTTATCAAGACACAAATTTTGATATACCGATTGATTTTAACGGTGCCACTGTGAATGCACGTTCTCTTTCTACCGGAGAGAATAAATCGGGGACAGGTGTTGGAACTGGAACAGATAATATTGGAGGTTTGTGGTACGGAAAATTAAGAATTGGTAATTCTGGGTATCTTAAGGCAGGAAATATTACTTTTGCGACCAGGAGTGATGATGGAAGTGTTTTGTGGATTGATATGGACGAGGATGGCGACTTTTCTAAAACCGGTCTAAATGGAAGTGAGTTAATTGTAGACAACAAGGGAGGTCATGGGCAAATAAACCGATTTGGTACCCGCTTTCTGGGCCGTAAATCACCACTTCTTATGCGAGCTGGAGTAATCGAGCACAAAGGGGTAGCGTTGGCTGCAGACGGATATCCGGTTTCATGGCATGCGACCTATGACCAAGGTTTTAGTGGAATATCTTCCACTCCGATGGAGGTGGGAAGTTGGTATCATCGACCTATGACCAAGGTTTTAGTGGAATATCTTCCACTCCGATGGAGGTGGGAAGTTGGTATCATACAGTTATGGTTGTGGATCGAGAAACGGGTCGAATCAAGCAGTACTTGAATGGGCAATTATCCGCAGAAAGCTCCTTTCCGGCTGGAAGACAGGGAGAAATTTCATTGGGTGACTGGTTTATAGGAGGGATGCCCACTTTTAATGATCGTTTTGCAGGTTCAATTGATGATGTTCGAATTTACTCTATTGCATTGAACGACGATGAGGTTGGAAAAATTTATAATAACAGTAGCGGAGATATGGGACTGGTAGCGGAGTTTACCGCTCCCAGTATAACGGATGATTCAAACATATCCGTTGACCTGCGTTTTTTACAATTTGAGGAACCGGTTGTGGTTACTGATTTAAACCAAAGTGATTTGATTGTAACTGGTGCTACAATCTCAACTTTCAACGATACTAGCGACGGGAATTTTTCTTTTACTTTGATACCTACTCAAGGATCCACTGAGATTACAATTTCTCTTGCCCAGGGCGCGGGGCAATTAGGGGGTAATGCAACATTACCTTCCAATACATTTATCCAATTAGTTCCACCAGTTCCTGGAAAGGCCGATTTGGTAAGTTGGTGGTGGTTAGATGAGGGAAAGGGAACTAGTGCAGAGGACAGCATCAGTGGTTCGAGGGGTACTTTATCTGGGGGGGTATCCTGGTCATTGGCCTCGACCTATGGAACCTCTTTGTCGTTTCTCAATACTGGTGATTATGCAGACTTGGGTGTACCGGCGGCCGGTTTTGATACTAATGAATTTAGTTTAAATTTTTGGTTTCGGAGGAATGAAGAAAGCTTTAGTTGGTCCGCTGAGCAAATTTCAAATGTGATGTTGAGTTTGGGCAATGATGAAAATTGTTCTTTACAGTTAGGAACCAAAGGAAGCGATGTGGAAATATTCTTAAGTACTATCGGCAAGTCAGATCGAGCCAGTATGTCGGCAAATATTTCAGATGGTACGTGGCACTATCTCTCAGTCAGTTACAACGCGAGCATATCTCCCGATAATGAATTACAAATTTTTCTTGATGGATCCTCCATTGGTTCAACCAGTATTTATGAGGGCGGGCTTTCTGCTGGTTTGACTGAAAAGTGGTTTCTCGGAATTGCGCGACTGAACTCCACTTCCGACGGGCGGTTTATGGGGAACCTTGATGATATTCGGTTTTCAAGAAAGGCAGTTAGTCTGTCCGAGCATCAAAGTGTTTATAATAGTGGAAATGGCGATCTCAATCTTGGCCTTTATGCCTCCTACCCGAGTGCCACTCATTCGAACCCAATTTCAGTTGATTTGAATTTTACCCGCTACGGGATGCCTTGGGTGGTGGACTTCAATGAGAGCATGCTTGGATTGAGCAATTCTGTTTTCCATGACATAAATGTGACTACTGGGTCGAGCATTCGAGTTGAATTTAACTCGACGGTTGATCCGGGAATTTTGACCGTCTCTTTGCCTGAAGGCATTGCCAAGGACGCATCCCTAACTGGAAACCAACCTCTTTCTTTTAGTATTGGTTTTGGCCACCCCGTAACGAAACTCGAAAACTTGGTTGCTTGGTGGACGTTTGACGAAGGAAATGGAACTACAGTAAAGGATTTTTAGTATTGGTTTTGGCCACCCCGTAACGAAACTCGAAAACTTGGTTGCATGGTGGACGTTTGACGAAGGAAATGGAACTACGGTAAAGGATTACATGAGTGGTTATGTGGGTAATTTAATCAATAGTATGGATGGGAATGTGACTTTTGATAATTCGAATTCGAAGTTTGGATATGCCTTGCGGTTTCCCAAGAATGCATGGGTTTCAACAAACGCCTACCCTGCAATGATGGGAGTTGGATATGCAAATCCAAGAACCATCTCATTTTGGATGTACGCGGAACAACATGAAAGTCCCAATGGTTCGAATCGAGATTACGAAACAGGGATTTATGGAATTATGCAAATCCAAGAACCATCTCATTTTGGATGTACGCGGAACAACATGAAAGTCCCAATGGTTCGAATCGAGATTACGAAACAGGGATTTATGGAATGGGGCAAAGAAGTAATGCCAATGGTGTTCATCGGATGTGGGGTATGCGTGGTTTATGGGATACTGCAAATTACAGAAGAATTTTTTCGCAACATTGGGGATGGGATCCACAGGTATATATTTCCGAGGGGGTTAAGAATAAATGGATGCACATTGCTCATCAATACACAGGGACTCATGTGAAGGCATATGTTAATGGCAGCTTAAGGAATAATTGGGCAAAAAGTAATATATCAACCGGCAATGTATTTCCGCTTCAGTTTGGTAGATTTACAGAGGAAACTCGTACGGACCGAACTTTTAAGGGATTACTTGATGATTTCAGGGTTTATAACGCGGCGTTAGGTCCAAATGATATCTTGAAGATTTACAATAGTGGGTATGGAGACTTTGAAATCACTACATCCCTTGAGGTCGACAAGGTGGTGGAAGGAAATCCAAATACTGGTCGTATTATGTTCTTTCGTGGTGGAAACCTAGTGGATGTGAACGACTTCAGTGAAGCTGAGGGCGATTTATGGGTTTCGGGCGGGAGTATCATTCCCAACTCGATTAACCCTATTGGAGTCGGAACTTACGCATTTGAATTTTCACTTGATCAAGACAACCTAGTTTCCAATATATGGATCAATTCAGGTTCTGTTACAGATGATTATAATCAGACAAATGTTCCTCCTGCGGGAAGAGCTAATAATTCAGAGTCTACCCGAAAAATGTACAGGGCGGTTACCCGTGGAGAGGATTTACTTGCCTGGTGGCCCTTTGATACCGAAGTTGTTAACGGCACCTTTGCAGTGAGTAAAACGTAAGTAAAACTGCTGGTTCACAAGTTATTTCACTTTTTGACTCCTCAATTTCCCTTCAAGGCCGCTACGGTCAAGGGGTTCGATTCAGAAAGGATCAGAGTGATGCCCGGATCCGAGTGGAGAATAATGGAATCGATCTTGGGAATTCATGGACTTTAGCAGTATGGGCCAAAAATTTATTTCCTCCTCGTGCCTCGGGTCGATCCACTCTTTTTCGTGGTCAAGGTAAGCAGTCCAATCGAGAATATGACCGTTACCTTACTGTGCGCGGAAGTGATCGTATGGTTTCTTTCTTTGATGGCGATGATGCAAATGGCGACAATCGGTATCGGTCATCCGGATATGCATTAGATCCACTTTCTAGGGTTGGATGGCATCATTACACAGTGGTTGGTAAAAGTTCACAAACCAGGTTCTTTGTGAATGGAATGAATGTGGGTGCATCTGACCGAAGAGAACAAAGTGATGTCTACTACATTGGGAATTCGAGTAATAATGAAGCATTTGCTGAATTTCTAGATGATATTCGAATATATAATGTCGGATTGGAGGATTTTGAAATCAGTCAAATTTATGGAGGAGGATTTGGAGATCAATTCACTTCAGTTAAGATAGACGATAATTCCAGTTCAGATTCAAGTCCAAGGATTTTAAGAGTATCTTTCGGGAAGGACAGTCAACCCGTCTCTGTTTCTAATATTAATGCCCATAATCTAGAGTTAAATGTAGGCGAGATAATCGATTTCAATTCAACTGATGCTAATTCAAGCTATATCGTTTCAATTAACCCTGATTTTAATCATACCCATAATGTAATTAATGTTCCATCTATGCCGGTTAAATTTAATAATCTTAGCCTATGGTTGGATGCAAGCGATTCAGTTTTCTCAAATGTAACACTATGGTTGGATGCAAATGATACTTCAACTATTTCAACTGTTACCGGATCGACTGATGTTGAAACTTGGACAAACAAAGTAGACTCCACTGTGAAAATGCACGGTCATGCAACAAACAAACCTGCCAACGGAGATTCGATAAACGGATTGAATGCAATTCAATTCGCCAAGCGCAGTGACAATAACATGGAGCACATGTTTGCCAAAAAGAATGGTACTACCAATTGGAACCCAGCTGGTATTAATGGAACAGTCTCTGGAAAGGTGCAAGATGTTGCCATATTTCTTTCTGCTCGCCTTGATACTATTAGACGATCGACCTTCGCATTTGGCATGGGATGGGGAGACCATTTCCCTTGGGAAAATGGCCAAGTTTTTTGGAATTATTCGGATGCTCGTGCGAATGTCTCAATCGGCAGTAACGGTTCTACGATGGTACTTGCTTTGTGCTACTCCAAAACCAATGGTAAGCAAGAAATCTTTCTTAATGGAACTTCCATACTAGATAAGCCTCGGACTAATGATTACGGCACTGGTGAAATGTCATGGTTCACTTTCCCTTCAAGTGCGGCACAGGACGGTACTTGGGGAACTGAATGGACTGTTGGGGAAATAATTGCATTAAAGGGTGTCGTTCCCGATTCTGTTCGACAGGGGATTGAGGGATACCTTTCTCATAAGTGGGGATTAGACGCTCTTTTGCCCACGAGTCATCCCTTCAAAAGTTCTTCTGTAGGAGACTTAACAAATGTATTTTGGAAAGATAAGAGCCAAAAGAAAAACCATGCAGTTCAAGTGGGTAATTCAACTTTGCTTAATGCCGATCAAAATGGGCTTTCGGTTATGAATTATACTGGCACAACTGGCGAGAGCCACTGGTTTAGTATGATCAATGACATAAGAACTGTTTTCTGGGTAGTTTCAGAAGATGCCAGTGTTCCTAACTCAGATTTTCGTTCTTTATTGGGTGACACTACGAAGCAACCAGATTGGCACACGAACGCTGGTAATATTTGGGGGGCAACTGGGGGCGACGCCAATGTTTATAATGGTTATACTCGTCTAAACGGAGCGATTATTGATGGTAAGTCGACCGCGAAACCAAACAGTCTGTCTATTATTTCTCTCCGAACTCTGGGCAATGTCCAGTCAGATAACTTTAGTAACGACCGTAATATTGCTTCCCAGTCCTGGCATGGAAAACTTGCAGAACTTCTTATTTATAATGAAGCACTATCCGATAATGAAATCAAAAAAGTGGAAGGATACCTCGCTCATAAGTGGGGTTTAACTGGCAATCTCGATAGTGGCCATCCTTACAAGGCACAGTCAGTTGTAACTGTGGGCGAGCAATTCTTCTATGATTCCAATTTATCGATCGAGAATTTTCGTTACGATTTCTTATCTCATGAAAGAGTTTACAAAGATTCTGATCTACTCAGTAGATGGAGGTTCGAAGAGGCAGGTCAACAGGATGGAAAAACAGTTATTCGAGATGTGGCAGTGGGTCGAAATGATGGGTTTCTAGAAGGTAATGCCCAACTGGGGAGTGGTATGTTTGGCTCTGGTTTAGTTCTTGATGGAACTGGGGATTACTTTGATATTCCGCATTTTCGCGGGCTCTTTGAAGATAATAATTTCACACTCTCTGTGTGGGTTTACCTGAATAATCTTGGAGTGGATAATGATCAGCAGGATGCCGCTATTTTCAGCACCAACGGAAACGATCTTAATACCATGCTTTTCTGGTATGATGTAAACTCTGTGGGCAATGCCAATCGTTCGTTCTCTTTTAATTTGGGTCCGACCGGGATTAATTTAAATCGCTTAAACGCCCCCGATTCCCTCGCAGTTCAGGATTTCTGGCAACACCTGGTCGCAGTGGTGTCGGATTCCCAACACTCGATCTATTTAAACGGTGAAGAGATTGCGAGGTCTGACTTTGCGGGGACAAGTCAGATACATATTGAGGGGAACTCGGTACGATTAGGCGGCTGGGATGATTCAGTAAATCAGGACTTTTCGGGCGTCTTGGATGAAGTAAGAATTTATCAGTCCGCCTTTGCCCCTAATGAGGTTGCGGTTCTCTACGGAAATGGAATTGGGGATTTGGGGATCGTGCCTACGATTGTAGTAGATTCCAATAACTCGGCTTCCACGCTTTCGGCAAGGGTTGATTTTTATCAATTTGGTCAAGCCGTTGCGGTCAATGGTTTTGTCCAGTCTGATATACAAATCTCAGGTGGTTTGGTATCTGGTTTTACCCCAAACGGGAACGGATATATTTTCACGATTACTCCATCTTCACATCCCAGTAGAATCATTGTGACTATCCCCTCTAATTCGGCTAGTCAGGGTGGGATTGGGAGTAGTGCAGTAACTCAGGAAATTAATCATCACTCAGAGTTGGTTGGTGGAGATTCCCTTACATTGTGGTACCCTTTTGAAGAATCCAATGAAACGGTTCTAGATTTTTCCGGTGCCCGAATTGATGGAGTGTTAACCGGAGGGCAACACATTCCCGGTAAATTTGGTCAGTCTCTTGCTTTATCCACCACCGATCATGTAATAGCCAATGCCGAGTCGCTTTCTCTTAGTTCTTCCTTCACCTTATCAGTTTGGGCTAAGGTCTTAGATGATGCTCAAGGAGTGCTTGTGAGGAGCGGGCAAATTCGCCTGCAATATCACGACGACAATACAATCCGTGGTGCGATCTACACCGGTGGATCTTGGAAAGAAGTGAAAGCACGTTCAGAACCGGGAAGTTGGACTCATTATGTTCTGACCTATGACGGATCGGAGTTGAAGTTATTCTCAAACGGAAGTTTATTGGAAACTCTTGCGGCAAGTGGTTATTTGAATTGGGGAGATGGTGCGAATCACAACCTGTATTTAGGTAAATATGGAACGGTTGGTTGGGAGTCAAAATGTGAAATAGATGACCTGAGAATTTATAAAAATGCCTTGTCCACCTACCAGGTGAGCGATCTGTACGGAAGCGGAACAGGAGATATGGGGATTCGTCCACTTGTTTTGGGCGCCTCGCCCTTCATTGCCCGGCCTACCCCTCAAACGATATTATTTATGGAGGGCAATCAGACTGAATATATAGCCGGGTTATCGGAGGCAGAATTAAATGCAACCGGAGCTACTTTTTCTAGTTATTCTGACAATGTAAATGTTTCCTACACCTATGAACTAAATGCCACTATTACTCCATCGCTCGTTCGAGTTGAGGTACCCTATGGTGCAGTTCAGAAAGATGGCAATAACAGCCAAACGGGAGCGTTTGAATTCCGTCATCGAATTGTTACCTCGGTGGAAGATGATTTATTAGCTTGGTACGACTTAGATAATATTAGCCAGATGACCGCCTTCGATCGATCAGGTAGACTCCAGCACGCAACCTACTCGAGTGATGATGCAACCATTCCTGATGGGGGGAACCTAGCCGCATCTCCACTTTTTCTGAGCCCTTATTCGCCATCAAATGTTTTCGATAACGATTCAACTACAATTGATGGAAGATGGTTGGCTGAACAGAGTGCCTTGCCCAATGTTTTTGTCCGCTATGATTTTGGCACTCCAGTTACTATCGGTGGCTATCGTATTGTAACCCAGCATTTTAAAGTCGAGGATAGATCGCCTAAGTCCTGGCAGTTACTTGGGTCTGAAGATGATTCGAATTGGACCACCGTTCTGCATTCGGTTTCGAATGAAATTGGATGGACGGCATGGGAGGGAAGAAATTATCTAGTTTCTTCGCCTAATGCTTATCAGTATTATAAGCTCGTATTTTCTGAGGCAACTGGTTCTGACACTTACTTAGGTTTAGCTGAAATCGAGTTTTTTCCTTCTTTTCGTCAATCTCAGGGTAAATTGGGCAAAGCTCTGGATTTAAATGGAGAATCGCTCACTTTACCTTTCCGAATGGACCAAAGTAGCACGACGAAAGGGATGACCTTTTCTGCCTGGGTCAATCCGCGTCTAGTAGAGGGTGGTGTTGGTAACGAACGAATAATTTTCTCTACTGACGACGGTGGTTGGGATTGGACCATGTCAATTCGTTACGGTTCCTTAACTTCTTGGACTGGACAGACTCGTATTCAATCACCGCTTCAGGTTTATCCAAACGAATGGGCTCATTTGGTTTCTGTTTTTAATCCAATGCAAGGTCGAACTACGATGTATGTTAATGGAGAGTCCACTACGCTCGATTCACTAGGCTTTGATGATAATTCAATTCTCCTTACAATAGGCACAGACTCCAATGGCAGAACTTTTGACGGATTAATCGACGATATTCGTATATGGGGACGACCACTTAATTTGAGCGAGGTGGCGAAACTTTGGGGTAATGGCTTGGGGGATTTGGGCCCGAGTGTTGATCTTCAGGTTGAAAACCCAACCTACGGTGCACAAATCAATGTAACTGCTCAATTTAATCAACCTATTACTGATTTTAATGCGTCAGCGGATTTAGAATTCACCGGGTTAACATTACAGAGCTCGTCTTCTGATTCTGAATCGAATGTGAGTGCTTACACATTGGTGTTTCAACCTACAAATTTGGCGGAAGGAAATTTCACCATTAAGTTAAAAGCAAATTCAGTAACTGATGTGTATGGAATGAAAAACATCGAGTTTATCCAGGAGATTGATTTTCGCCCCCATCGAATTAAGGAAAGTAATCTCGGCCTTTGGTGGGAACTTAATGAAGGAACAGGAAATAAGGCTTATGATTCATCGATTGATTTTGATCCATCATGGACTCCTGCAACTTTAAGTTCTCAGACTGTTTGGTTTGACGCAAGTGATTCTGCTACTATCGACGAAAATTCAGGAATGGTAACTCAATGGCGTGACAAGAGTGGCAACTTAAATCACTTGTCTCCTTTAAGCGTCGGACAAAGTCCGATCACTGGGGTGCGTACGAACAATGATTTAAATGTTTTGGATTTTAATGGTACTACATTTCTTACTGTTGAAGATAACACAACAATCAATGATTTCGATCAGATGTGGTTCATTGTCGCACAAGTTGATGATAGTGGAATTAGTGATTGGAGTGACTCGATAATTTCCTACGATAGTAATAGAAATGGCTTTGGGAGTTGGCAGCTTTCTTCCACAAATAAGAGTCAATTTAGATCCAGGTTGTTAAAAGATACTACATCGATTTCAACTACTGCGATGGCCAATAGTGACCTTTCTGGATTTTATCATTTATTCAACTTTTCTTTTGATCGTACTCACCAAACTCATTCAAATTGGCTGGATGGTAGCAATAATGATTTTAAGATCACTGATCTTACTCCTCTAAGTACAAATAGACGATTAATGGTAATGACGAACCGTGGTCGAAACCAATCAGTCGATGGAGCAGTTGCAGAAATTATTTGTATACCATCGCTATTAGAAAGCGATCGTCTTAATGTACAAAACTACCTTGCCCGTAAGTGGGGCTTGCCTATTGGCCAAAATTTGGGAGTAGTCGCAAATAATTGGGAAAGTCCGGGTAAGTTTGGAAGTTCGCATGTTTCTTTTAATAAAACAGATGGAAAAGCGGTCCAACTTGCTGGTGGGATGAGTAAGGATGGAAAGGTCGCTTCATTATCTTTTTGGATCAATCCTGAAAGTTCAGACTTTCACCTTTTTAGTTTCGATGGGATTGCCCCGGAATTGTCGCTTTCATTACGAAAGCAGCGCCCACTTTTCTCGATGAGTGGTTTGAATCAACAATCTTTACCCGGTACTTCGGGAGATGAGTTTTGGGCGAATGGATATCTTCCATTAAATCAATGGTCGCACCTTGTCTTCACTTACAGTTTAGAAAATCGGAGAGTTCGCTTTTACCTGAATGGAGAATTTGACAGTGAAGCTAGTTTTGCCAATAGCCAAATTTTTCCTCTTGCTCAAGCCTTTCGCCTAGGTCCACAGGATGGTATTGAATCGAGTTTAACGGAAGGTAAAGTGGATGACTTTAGAATTTATCATGTTGAATTAAACACATCGGAAATCTCAGGGATTTATGGTGGGGGTAACGGAGATTTTTATAATAGATCAATCGAATTCTCTTACGATTCGAATTTACAAATCCCCAAGCCAGTCACCATTCGTTTCCTCGAAGACGGACTTCCCGT
>Ga0206126_10004439_pt1 | contig 13520 bp, 12 predicted proteins | sample Helgoland_Spring_5_FD_148621 | JGI IMG/M metagenome (GOLD analysis project Ga0206126, IMG submission 148621) | Pelagic subsurface seawater microbial communities from Kabeltonne, Helgoland, North Sea - Helgoland_Spring_Bloom_20160412_1 | ecosystem: Environmental > Aquatic > Marine > Epipelagic ...
AAACGCTTGTTGAACCCAAGATACTGAATTCGTTTCTGTTTGGGATGGCGTGTCTGAGGATCTTGGGTTCAACAAGCGTTTGGCCGAAGAATTGAGTGAAGACGAGCAGTTAAAAATAGAAGAAGGGTATCATGAAGATAGTTTCTCCTTTCTTGAAGAAATAGGCTATGACTCTGCTGATACGATTGTCACGATGCATGGTGAGATTAATATTGCAGAATTTAAAGGATATGATTCATAATGCATTTTTACACCCATGCGCATGTGCGCGGAGATCAGATATGCGTTCGTGGCTATAAGAACGGCGCGAGGTTTTCGGATCGGTTCGATTACAACCCAACTCTGTTTATCCCTTCACGCGACGAATCAGAATATCGAACTCTCAATGGCGATTTTGTAGAGCCTGTTAAAATGGGTTCAATACGCGAAGCCAGAGCGTTCGGTCAAAAGTATGAAGGTATTGACAACTTCAAAATCTACGGTTCTACTAAATGGGCGTATACATACCTGAATGAACATTTTGGTAATGATTATGACGTTGATAACATTTGTGTCGCCAATATAGATATTGAGGTTGGGTCTGAGGACGGATTCCCTGCTCCCGAAAGAGCCGATCAGCCTGTGACTGCTATTTGTGTTTCTCATATGAAGGAAGGTAAAAAGTTCTACTGGGTTGTTGGCGTTGGTGAATATGAGGTCAAACGACCGGATGTACACTATATTGATGCGAAGGACGAGTTGCGCCTGTTGTCAATATTCTTGAACTTCTGGTCTAATCTTGATCCCGATATTGTGACCGGCTGGAACGTTGATGGATTTGATATTCCGTATCTTGTCAACCGCATAACCAAATTACTCGGCGAGAAGGAATGTAAGAGGCTCTCACCGTTCGGTTGGATCAAAGAGCGCGAGATAACCAAGTTTAATCGTACTGAAATTGTTTATGAATTGACTGGTATCGCGACTCTCGATTACTTGCAGTTGTACAAGAAGTTTACATACTCACAACAGGCATCATATAGGCTTGATCATATTGCCTTTGTTGAGCTTGGCGAGCGAAAGCTGGATTATACAGAAGAAGGTAATTTGAACCAACTTCATAAACTTGACTATCAGAAGTTTATCGACTATAATATAAAAGACGTTGAGTTGATTGATCAGCTTGACGATAAGATGAAGTTGATTGAGATGGTCTTGGCTATCGCATATGACGCCAAGGTGAATTACAACGATACATTTACTCAGGTATCAATGTGGGATACACTAATCCATAATTATCTGATGAAGAAGAAAGTAGTGGTTCCGCCAAGGGAAACTAAGTTTAAGGAAACACAGTTTGCTGGCGCTTATGTAAAAGAACCGCAAGTTGGTATGCATGACTGGGTGATGAGTTTTGATTTGAATTCACTTTATCCTCACTTGATGATGCAGTATAATATATCTCCAGAAACGCTTGTTGAGGATGATTTGTCTACCGTTACGGTTGACGATATTATTGACCGAAAGATTGACACGCATGGAAAGTATGCAATGGCGGCAAACGGCAGATATTTTAGAAAAGACAGGCAAGGATTCTTGCCTGAGATGATGGAAAATATGTATGATGAGCGGAAAGGCTACAAGAAGCAAATGCTTGAGTCCGAAGCAGAACTTGAATTAATAAACAAAAGGTTAGCAACATTATGAAGAAAGGTGACGTAGTATCGCTGGTTACATTGACTGGTGAATTTATTGGTAAATTTGAAGATCGTAGTCCAACTGGCGTTGTGATTAAAGATCCACGAATGTTGGTACAGGGTCAAGATGGCGGTATGGGTTTTGCTTATGGTGTCTGTCAAACTGGCGTGAAAGACGTTGCTGAGATTGAATTCTTCAGCGCTGGCGTTGTGTTTATGACGCCGACAAACACTGAGATTGAGAAAGCATACCGTACAGCGGTGAGTGGGCTAATCCTATAATGATAGAAAATATGAGTAAAGCTGAACTGCTTGCACGCAAGAAGCAGGTGATAAAAGATATAAGCAAGTACAAGAACCTTCAGCTTGCCAAAAAGGTTCAGCTGAACTCAGCATACGGTGCAACAGGGTCGAAGTATTTCCGATATTTTGATCTACGTTGCGCCGAAGCTATCACGCTATCTGGACAATTATCCATTAAGTGGATTGAGAGGAGAGTTAATGAATACCTTAATAAGTTACTTGAAACATCCGAAGCTGACTACGTTATTGCATCAGATACGGATTCGATCTATGTCAACTTCAATGCACTTGTACGCAAATGCTTTAAAGAGGGAAGTGACCCTGTCAAAATCGTCAATTTCTTGGACAAAGTTGCAAATGAGAAGTTGGAACCTTTTATTGATAAGAGTTATGCGGAACTGGCACGACTGACAAATGCGTACGATCAAAAGATGTTTATGAAGCGTGAGGTAATTGCTGACAAAGCTATCTGGACAGCAAAGAAACGCTATATGATGAATGTCTACGATAATGAAGGCGTTCGTTACGCAAAGCCCAAGCTGAAGATGATGGGCATTGAAACTGTGAAGTCGTCGACTCCTCAGCCATGTCGTGACGCTATGTCCGAAGCAATTGACTTGATCATGAATTCTGACGAGGATAATGTACAGCAGTTTATCTCTAATTTTAGATCGAAGTTTGAGAAGATGCCGTTCGAAGATATTGCGTTCCCCAGATCCGTATCCGATTTCGGGAAGTATGACCTTGGCGGGAAAGAGCTTGAGGTTCCTAAAAGCACACCGATTCATGTTCGAGGCGGGTTGGTTTACAATAACTTACTCAAAAAGCATGAGCTGACCAAAGAGCATGAGCTGATAAAGGACGGAGAAAAGATCAAGTTTTGTTACCTAAATAAACCTAATCCTGCTCATAACAGCAATGTGGTGAGCGTCATGCACGCTCTGCCTAAAGAGTTTGGTCTGAGTGCATACATAGATTATGAGACGCAATTCAGTAAAGCGTTTCTTGATCCACTAACGGTTATTTTGGAGTCTGTCGGCTGGAGCCATGAAAAGAAATCCAGTCTCGAAGACTTCTTCGGATAGGAGTAAGAAAGATGAGTGATTTTGATTTTGGCTTCACAGCCGTAACTGAAGACGAACTTGACGTTGTACAGAAAGCCAGTACTGCTGCCAAAACTGCGGCAGATGAAGTAGATAGCTGGGAAGCTAAATGTGCTGATTTGTACAATACGTTCCAGCCACTGCTAACGAACTTGGCCAAGAACCCTGAAAAAGATTACATCCTTTGGCCAAACCGACTGGCTAAAATTGAAGAGTTTAGCGACTTAATTAATAAAATATACAAAAGTTAAATAGGGTACTATAGTAGATATTACTTGACTTTTGATATAGTTTATTATATAATAGTATATTACATAATGAGAGGTTTATAATGAGTTTTTTGACTGACATGGTGAAGGGTATTGATAACACTTCACTTCTGGCTGATGGTGGTAATAGTTCTGAGTTCTCAGGTTCTATTGACACTGGGTCTTATATTTTAAATGCTGCCATTTCTGGTAGTATCTACGGCGGCGTGCCGAACAACAAGATTAGCGCCTTTGCAGGTGAGTCTGCTACTGGTAAGACGTTCTTTGTACTTGGGGTGCTCAAGCAGTTCCTTGAAGATAACAAAGACGGCGGCGTTATCTACTTTGATACAGAAGCTGCGGTTACAAAGCAGATGATGGATGATCGTGGTATTGATACGAAGCGTGTGATTATTTCTGAGCCGTCTTCGATTGAAGAGTTCCGAACCAACGCCACTCGTATCTTGACTACATATATTGATCAGGGTAAAGATGCTCCCCCGATGATGATGGTACTCGATTCTTTGGGTATGCTGTCGTCGGCTAAAGAGCTGGCTGATACTGAAGCTGGTAGTGAGAAGCGTGATATGACCAAGTCGCAGTTGCTGCGCGGTACATTCCGAGTTCTTTCTTTGAAGTTGGCCAAAGCTAATGTCCCGCTTCTAGTTACCAACCACGTCTATGATGTAATCGGTGCGTATATTCCTACCAAAGAAATATCTGGCGGAGCTGGGCTGAAATATGCTGCGTCTTCGATCGCTATGCTTGGTAAGAAGAAAGATAAAGACGGCACAGATGTGGTCGGTAATATCATCAAAGTGACCATGCACAAGTCTCGCTTCACCAAAGAACAGAAAAAGGTTGAAGTGAAACTATCGTATGATACTGGTCTTGACCGCTATTATGGTTTGCTTGACCTTGCTGAGAAGTATGATATTATCAAGAAAGTGTCGACCCGATATGAGCTGCCCGATGGTCGCAAAGTATTCGGCAAAGCAATTAATAATAATCCGACTGAATATTTTACTGATGACATTATGGCACAGCTTGAAGTTGCTGCTAATAAAGAATTCAAGTATGGTCAGGTCGGGGTAGATGAAACCGTTGAAGAGGATGAAGAAAGTGGCAGTTAAATATGAGCTGATTGAACACCCTGATTCGTATCACACAGACCATTGGTCTATCAAAATCTTGGAAGGCGAGTTAGAGGGACTTGCTTTTCAATATGATACGGTGAAGGTAGAAGAGACTGAGAACGGTGAAGCCGTCCTCAATTTTGAAGTTATGTATGTGGAAGGCGGCGAAGCTGTCGATACTGAAGACGAAGTTACTTCTAGCATACTTGGCGACATACTCGTAGATATAATTGAAACAAACATGAGAGAGATGACTGAAAATGGCGACGGAAACACTGATACTGAGGCACCTGCTGAATGATGAGATTTATGCGCGGAGAACATTACCGTATCTAAAATCTGATTATTTTGCTGATCGAGTTGAAAAGACTGTATATTTACAGATTGATGCATTCGTTCAGAAGTATAATACGCTCCCGACTAAGGAAGCATTGACTATTGAACTCGACAGTGTTGGTAATTTGTCAGACAAAGAGTTCAGCGATTGTGGTGAATACATCGCTGGACTCTCCGTTGAACAGAAAGAAGATCAAGACTGGTTGATAACCACCACCGAAAAGTTTTGTCAAGAAAAGGCGGTTTATAACGCAATTATGGAGAGCATCAGTATTATTGATGCGGACTCTAAAGAAGACAGAGATAAGGGATCAATTCCTGAGTTACTGTCTGATGCGTTGGCTGTTTCCTTTGACCCGAATATTGGTCATGACTTTCTTGATGATGCTGATTCTAGATATGACTTCTATCACCGTAAAGAAGAGCGTGTTCCGTTTGATCTTGAGTATATGAATAAGATCACACAAGGCGGTTTGCCTCGCAAGTCTTTGAACGTATTGATGGCAGGCACCGGTGCTGGTAAATCGTTGGCTATGTGTCATATGGCTTCTGCCAACATGATGGACGGCAAAAACGTTTTGTACATTACTATGGAGATGGCTGAAGAGAAAATCTCTGAGCGCATTGACGCTAATCTACTTAACACCAATCTTGATGATCTGAAGCACTTGACCAAAGAGAAGTATGATAAGAAGATTGCGCGTGTTAGAGGTAAGACCACGGGCAAACTGATTGTTAAGGAATATCCGACCGCATCTGCTGGTACTGGGCATTTCCGCCACCTTCTCAATGAGTTGAAGTTGAAGAAGTCGTTTGTCCCTGATATTATCTATATCGACTATTTGAATATTTGTATGTCGTCTAGGCTTCGCACTGGCGGTAATCATAATTCTTATACATTGATCAAAGCTATTGCTGAAGAGATTCGCGGTCTTGCGGTTGAGCAAAACCTACCTGTTGTTACTGCGACTCAGACAACTCGAAGCGGTTACGGAAGCAGCGATATTGATTTGACCGATACTTCTGAATCGTTTGGTCTACCGGCTACAGCTGACTTTATGGCGGCATTGATTGTGACCGAAGAACTTGATGAGATCAATCAGATAATGATCAAGCAGTTGAAGAATCGTTATGGTGACCCTGGGACGTACAAAAGGTTCATGGTTGGCATTGACCGAGCTAAGATGCGCTTGTATGACGTTGAACAGACCGCTCAAGAAGACGTTACCGATACTGGTCCAGTGTTCGACAATACTTCATATGGTAAGCGAATGAAGGAAGATGATTCAATGCAGTGGATGACAAAGAAAGCCGGAAGAAAGGATTTCGGCGGCTTTAAAATGTGAGACAGCGATGCGTGGGTTAGTTTCTCTCTCACTCTCTCTCAGACCCGCGTATCGTTCCGGACCCGAGTAAGTCTAAAAACTGCTCTTTTCTACTTGCTTTTTATTATAAATAACGTTATAATTAAAGTTAATTGCTAGGATTAATAATGTACGAGTTTAAAGAATATTTGACAGAAGCTACAAAACAATGGCTGGGGTTTGAACACCTGCCTTCTAGCATGAACCCAGAATTAAAGCGGTTCTTCAAAAGATTACAAAAAGTGGCTGATGCTGATTCGATCTACATTGAACCAAAGTACGATTTCAAAAAGGCTAAGAATCAGCTAGTCATCAAAGTTACAGATAAGCCAGCCATATCAAAGATGGTTGCGCATAAAGATTTAATTGGTTATGGGTTCTCACCTTCTGGCGACAAGTATGTTTCCTCAAAGTTAGTGAATGTTGCGCTGACCCCATCGGGCGGCATTCGCGGAACTGGGAAACTCCCTCGCAAGGGTGAAAAAGTCTCTAATCCCTCGACACCTGAGCAAGAAGCAGGAACTATCGCATACTTTCAAGGTGCGTTCAAAGGCAAGAAACCGTCATTAAAACAAGTTTCCGAAAAGGTTGGCTATAATTTTAGTCCGGAATGGATGCATAACTTTGAACAACAATACACTGCATTCGCTAAGAATCTTGGCGTACTGCCAAAGCATAAAATCTACCTAGATTCGGATAAGAATGATTCTAATATCTTGTTCAATCTGGCTAAGAAGTTTGGTCTGAAGGATTTGAAGGATAACTGGAACCCTGCTGATATTTGGATTATGTCATTGAACAGGAGCCAAATAATAAAGCAGACAAAAGACGTTACAAGCCTGCTAGAATTCAACGCATGGTTATCTGATAAATATGAAAGTAAGGAAATTATTGGCGTTTCGTTGAAGAAGATCTCGAAGGGCAAGGCTGCTAAATTTAAGACTGTTTCAACTCTTGATCTACCTGACGTAGACGTAAAGGTGAGTCGAGTATTATTTGACCCATTCCAAAAGAACTTTATTCTAGAGACTGACGGTAATATCAAAGGCTTCAATATTCGCGTCGGATATAAGGCGGCAACTGTATCCAAGGATTCTGATATCAGAATTTATTTGGAAGGAAGGCAGAAAGGTTCTATGGTTCAACTTGGCGCAGTATCGTCACAGCTGTTCCCGACACTAGCGTCCGACAATGGGTACAATATTCCTTCTGATAAAAAGAAGATTCTAGACGACCCGATAAAGTATTTGAACACAACACTACCGCGATTGTTGAAAAATTCTGCGGTTGTTGATAAAGTGTCGCCTTTTCCGACTTCAGAAATACAAGTAAAGGCTGGGGCATTCCTAACGTATTATCTTGAAATATTGTTAGAGAGCAACCCTGATATCTTGAAGAGCTGTTATTATTCAAGCACTAAAACAAACGACTTTTCGTCGATTCACTGTAAATTATTTTAGGAATAGGAATGCAATCGTTTAAAGAACATACTGAAACATTAATGGAGGGCGTGAACGACCCTTCTATTTTTAAGGCTGTATTTTTAGCAGGTGGTCCAGGATCCGGCAAATCGTTTGTTGTGGGCAAGACCGCACTGCAAGCATTGGGATTCAAGCTAATCAACTCTGACGATGCGTTCGAAGCTGGTCTTAAGAAAGCGGGATTGACTACTTCTCCCGAAGATATTGCTTCAGCTCAAGGTCAAGAGATCCGTTCTGGCGCAAAGGCGCTGACTGGTAGAAAGATGAAGCTGGCTCTTGATGGTCGTCTTGGATTAGTTATTGACGGAACTGGTAAAGACTACGCTAAAATCAAAAAACAAGTTGACGAACTGCGCTCATTAGGTTATGCTGTTAAGATGGTATTCGTTAATACGGATTTAGAAACTGCTCTCGAACGAAACAAAAAACGTTCCAGGTCTGTGCCTGAGGAGATGGTAACAAAAATGTGGAAAGAAGTACAGAAGAACATTGGTAAGTTCCAAGGTCTTTTCCGCAACCGTTTGATTATTGTCGATAATTCTGAGGAATCGGATATTGAGCGTTCAACCCTAGAAGCATATAAAGATATTAAAAAATGGGCAGCCAAGAAGCCGGAAAATGGCATTGCTGTCAAATGGATTAAAGGACAAAAGGCTAAGAAATGAAGACTTTCGGCGAATACATAACTGAAAAGAAAATCAAATGGAAGAAAGTTCCAGATGGTTTTGGTCCTGGCAATAAAAGAGTATTCAAGCACGTTTCCTCGGACGGCAAGTACGAGATTCGTTTATCTGGTATGGATTCTATGAAGTTCAATAAAGACGGTACTCAGAAAGTATTGCCTACATTGTTCGATAATACCAAAGCGGGGGGAGATAAGCCTCGCCATCCGGTTACGGGATACAAGAACGTTGGCGTTGCTAAGAAGAACGCCCAAGACTGGCACGATGAGCATTATCATGAAAAGTCTTAATTCATTCTTAATTGAACAAAAAAATACGCACATGACGCATCTAGAGGATGCTGTACTTTATGGAGGTGTAACTGGTGCGAGACAAGCTATTAATTTGCTTAGATCTATGCGTGACATGCTGTCTGGTCATTCTAGTCGCGGCGTTTCTACTACTGTTAAGTGGGATGGCGCTCCTGCTATCTTTGCTGGGCAGGATCCGAGGGATGGTCAGTTCTTCGTCGCAAAGAAAGGAGTGTTCAACAAGAACCCCAAAATCTATAAAACTGCTGATGAAGTAGATGCTGACACTAGCGGTGATCTGGCGACTAAACTCAAACTGGCTCTGAAACATTTACCTGATCTTGGTATTACTGGTGTGATCCAAGGCGACTTCTTGTTCAGCAAGAGCGATCTGAAGAGCGAAACCATAGACGGCGAAAAGGTTACTACGTTCCACCCCAACACAATCGTATACTCTGTTCCTACTAAATCGCAAATGGGTAAGGCGATCCGCTCAGCTAAGATCGGTATTGTCTGGCATACTGTATATTCCGGTACATCGTTCGAGACTATGAAAGCATCGTTCGGTCAAAAGATATCTGATAAGCTGAAGCCGTCATCTAAAGTTTGGTTTGTTGACCCTGAGTTTACTGATGTTTCTGGTAAGGCGACATTTACTGATAAAGAAAACAAAGAAGTGACCAAATATATCAGCAATGCTGGTAAACTATTCAAAAAGTTAGACGCTAAGACTATGAATGCCATCTCTGATAGCCCAGAGCTGGTTCGTCAAGTCACGGTCCATTTTAACACTAAAGTGCGTTCAGGCGAAAAGGTAACAAACGTCAAGTCTCATGTTCGTGATCTTGTTAATCATATTACTGGGTTCTATTCAAAAGAAGAAGACAAGCGCAAGACTCCGAAAGGTAAGAAAGTTCAGACTGATAAGCGTGACGAAATACTCAAGTTCTTTTCTAACGCTAACGTCAAAAATCTTGAAATCATATTCCTGATGATGAATGAGTTGATCGACGCTAAAGAGATGATCATTGATAAAATGGATCAAGCGAGTAATATTGACACACTACTGCGTACCAAAGATGGATTCCAAGTAACTGCTCCGGAAGGTTACGTTGCTATTGATAATGACGGCAGTGCACTCAAGCTAGTGAATAGAATGCAATTTAGCCATGCCAACTTCTCCGACAAGTTCGTGAAAGGTTGGAGTTGAGTTTTTTATAAATAGATAATTAAAATAAACACGTTAAGCCCAAGGGAAACACGTCAATGAAAAAAGTAGTATTTACTTTTGGCAGGATGAACCCGCCAACAGTCGGACACCAAAAGCTAGTCGATAAGATCATTTCCACTGCTAAAAAAGAAAAGGCTGATGCTAAAGTCTTTCTTTCTCATACCCAGAATAATAAGAAGGATCCTCTCAACTATGCTGAGAAGATTCGTTTTGCCCGCAAATCATTCGGCAAAATCATTCAACAATCAAATTCTAAAACAATCATTCAAATCCTCCAAGAACTTCAGAAGACGTACACCGATATTATCCTTGTTGTTGGATCTGACCGTGTAAAAGAGTTCGACGGACTACTGAACAAGTATAACGGCAAGGCGTTTCAGTTTGACTCGATTGACGTTCGTTCAGCTGGTGCGCGTGACCCTGATGCGGTTGGTGTTGAGGGCATGTCTGCATCGAAGCTAAGAGCGTTGGCTATCCAAGGCGACTTTGATATATTTAAGACTGGTCTGCCTAAGAAGTTGAAAGACTCAGATGCTCAAGATATTTACGACATTATCCGAAGCGTCATCAAAGAAGACATGGACGAAGCTCGCAAGCCGTTGTCAATATCTCAGCGCAAAGCTATCGGGCGTCGAATGAAGAAGCTGGCTCCAAAGCTACAGCGGATTAAGAAGCAAAAAGAAAAGAAGATGGCTGGCGGAGACGTTATCAAGAAGCGTGCTCAAAAAGCAGCTATCGCCCTAGTGCGAAAGAAGGTAGCAGGGAAGAAGGGGCTTGACTATAATAAACTCCCTCCAAGCGATAAGATGAACATAGATAAGCTGGTCGCCAAGAAGTCAGGGGTGGTTAAAAAGTTGGCTAAGAAGCTGATTCCCGTTACTCGAAAGAAAGAAGTGGCGCGACTGAAGGCGTTACGTGGTTCTCAGAAAGACGAGAGTTATGATGCTTTATTTGAATCAGTCATTCTTGAGCGTGAAGATTCAGACATAAAGGATAGAAAGGGTTCTCAGCCTGCTAAGTACCATAGCGGTTTGGCCAAGTCTACTAAACAAAAGCGCGATTCAGAGTTTAAGAAAGCTGCCGAAAAAGACTCCGGCGATGCTAGTGCATATCCTGATAAACACGTTGGCGATTCTGATGCTAAGACTAAAACGTCTAAGCATACTAAGAAGTTCCGTGCGATGTTCGGCGAAGGCGAAGTTGATGACGCCAAAGAAAAGATAGAACGCGAGAAAGCCGCAGATGCGCAGAAGTACGACCGTATGATGGATCGTGCTAGAATGCAGGATACCAAAGCTAAGAATAAAGAGAAAAACGAAGAAGTTAATCTTACAGAAAATGCTAAAGCAGCATTGATGAAGAAAGCTGATAAAACTGGTATCTCATACAGTATCTTGAAGAAAGTGTATGACCGAGGCATGGCCGCTTGGCGTACTGGTCACCGTCCAGGTGCCACTCAACAACAGTGGGCATTTGCTCGAGTTAATAGTTTTGCTACAAAAGGAAAGGGTACTTGGGGCAAGGCTGATAAAGACTTGGCTGACAAGGTTCGGGGCGAATCAGTAAACGAAAGCGTTGAAGAGTCTAAGATGGGCGATGATATTGATACATTGAAGTCTAAAACTGTTCAGAAGAAGCGTTATTCAACTGCCGCTAAGATCTTGAAGGACATTATCAAGAAGAAAAAGAAGGAAGCCGCATCAAAAGGTGTTCCGGTTCGCCATGGTAAGGAATACTATGCTGGCGTTGTGGCGAAGCAATACAATGTAAACCCTAGAGTTTTGCGCGTAATGGCTGAAGAATTAATTCTCGCCGAAGATCTAGAACAAGGCGGCGCTGGCGAAGAGGGTACTGATGCTCTGGTGAAGAAGTATAAGAAAGATACTCCTTGCGAATGTACAGATATGTACGATGAATTGGTAGTAGAAGAATCAGAATATCAAGGGCGGAAGGTTGACCTAAATAATCCATTCAGGTTGCCTACGGGATCAAAAAAGAAGTTCGGAGTATATGTTAAGAATGATAAGGGTAATGTTATCAAGGTGACATTCGGAGATCCCAATATGGAGATCAAACGCGATGACCCAAAGAGACTTGCTTCATTCCGAGCTAGACATGATTGCGATAATAAGAAAGATAAAACTAAAGCGGGTTTTTGGAGTTGTTTTCAATGGCGCGCAGGATCAAAAGTTGACGACTAACAAAAAATTAAAGGATAAAGGATAAACAATGAACAGTCTAATGAATGTCATCCGTGAGATGAGTGTTGTAAAAGAAACGGTTGACCTTGACGAGTCAACTAAAGAGTATGCTGCGTCACTAGAAAAGATGGCTAGTGACAAAAAGCTAAAGAATATCTCGAAGAAAGATCGTGACGTTCTGGCTAAAATAGCTGATATGATGAAGAACGCCAACGAAGAAATTGATCTTGACGAAGACGCATTAAATGAAGCTATCGACTCTATCGAGTTGGAAGAAGACGAAGCTCTTGACGAAAATGTAGGCAAGAAAGTCTACGAAAAGAAAGCCGGTAAGAGTAGAGTACAAGTCTTCAAGTATTCAAACGGCGCAATGTTTGCATTCTTCACTTCTAAAGGGTTCGGCGAAACTAATGTTTCAATCAAGAAGCTGGATAAGAAAGTTATTGATGCTGCTGTTAAGCACTTTGACGATAACAAAGGTTTGCTTGGTTCTAGCCTAGATTCAATTTATGAAGAAATCGCTGAAGGTGTTAATAAGCCATTAGCCGCCAAGATCGGGAAACTTACTAAATTGCGCGATAGTATGAAAGGCGCAGAAAGCAGAGAAGTTGGTCGTCTTTTGGTTCAATTGCGTAAAGGCGAAAGTGACCGAGTAAAAGGTATTCTTGACGGAATGGGCAAGAAAACTCAGTCTGCTGTAGCAAAAATTATGGGCGAAGAATTAGAATCAATCCAAGAATCTAATGTATTTGGTCACTCAGCTAATCACGGTATCAGCGACTCACTACTTGCTGCTGTTAATCGCGTTGTTGTTGGTCAAGACGAGACTCTGGAACCAGAAGTAGAAACTCAAAACGAAATCATCGAGAACGGCGCAGCTGATCTTGCTGAAAACGTTGGTAAGAAAGCATATACAAAGAAAGTTGGTAAGAGTTCTGTTACTGTGTACCAATATCCAGGTAACAAAATGTATGCATTCTTCACTTCTAAAGGTTATGGCGAAACCAACTACGCTATCAAGAAGCTGGATAAGAAAGTTATTGATGCTGCTGTTAAGCACTTTGACGATAACAAAGGTTTGCTTGGTTCTAGCATGGATTCAATTGCTGAGTCGGTTGTTCTTGACGAAGCTAAAAGCGTTAGAGGTAAGGACGGCAAGCAATATAAAATCGACTTAGATATGTCGGGTAAAAGCGTTGCTCTAAAAGTTACCAATCAGTTCGGCGACTTCAAGACTATCACTATGAAGCAAGCTGCTAAACTATTTGAACAAGACGTGTTAGAAGCCCTTGACCCCGTTGGTAAGGCTGACAAAGACATTGATAATGACGGTGACGTTGATGATTCAGACAAGTATCTAGCAAAGCGCCGTAAAGCGATCAGCAAAGCGGTTAAGAAAGACAAGTCTGAGGAAAAAGGTTCTGACGAGAAGAAGAAGACTTCCGAAATTGAGGTCAACCCTAAATTA
>Ga0206126_10004443_pt1 | contig 13513 bp, 6 predicted proteins | sample Helgoland_Spring_5_FD_148621 | JGI IMG/M metagenome (GOLD analysis project Ga0206126, IMG submission 148621) | Pelagic subsurface seawater microbial communities from Kabeltonne, Helgoland, North Sea - Helgoland_Spring_Bloom_20160412_1 | ecosystem: Environmental > Aquatic > Marine > Epipelagic ...
TTTTCTTTGGAACTTTTATAAATGAATCTCTTCTCATAGATTGGCCTTTTTTAACTTTTTTAACTTTATAATCACCTATTAACAATCCTTTATTTGAATTACCGCTTGTATCCAAAATAGATTTACCAGTTAACTCACCAGTATTTAGTTCTAACTTACAACTCTGTTTTAAATCTAAATCTGAGTTATCACCTATAAATATCTGTCCGACTGAAGTTTCCTCTGAAAATTTATTTGTTTCTCCATCCCAATATATAATTTTATTACTTCCTGGAAAATTCCAAATAATACTTTCTGTAGTTAGGGTAAACATATAACTACTTCCTTCTTTGAGTGTTTGTAAACTACCAACGTAAAGATTAAGATCTTCATAATATACGGTCGTACCGTCAGTACCACCCATAACGGAGGAGATTGAGGATATTTCACTTGGCATATTGATAATATTTACATCCAAATCTGGATATAACCATTCAATTGTATCTCCATTATTTATTAAATTCCCTCCATCAGAAAAATTATATGGTCTAAATCCATCACTAGTAATTGGATTAATACCAAGTAAATCATACATACCATAACTTGTATTAAAATATCTACATTGTTCTAAATCCATTGTTTCTATATTTTTTCCCATCTCATCATTATCTAAATCATTTATTAATAATTTTTCATCAATAATATCAAAATCACCCACTTTACCACCACCTAATGTATTTTTGATACTTTTTTTATATTTTGAATTATCACTAACACCACCAATGATTGGAGTTGTAAATGGCCAAGGAAGTGTTGTGTAGTTACCACCACCAACATCACCAAAATCAGGATATTGATTTGGTGGTATATCTAAATAAATTCTTGATGTACAGAGTTTCCACCTTCCAATTTCAAATTCAGGAGAATCATCTGTTCCATCACCTTCAAATACACTAAACATTATGTATTTTATATTTTTAATTCCAGGTGTAGTGTAAATGTTACTCACAAATCCAGTTTGAGATGAATCGGGATTAAATGTTGGATTTGTAAATGTACTTAATGGTTGTTCTAAACCATCACCACTTGGAATTGAATTTGTATTACTCCAAGTAGAAACATAATCAGGATATATATAATCTGTAGGTGCACCAAGACCCACAGATAAATTTACAATCAAATCTGCTATATCAGGTCTAACCATTCCAACTTCATACCTCAAGTATTCTGTTGCATCATATGCATTTATATAACCATTTCCATCAGCATCAAATTCTTCAAAGTATTCTGGAAATGGTAAAGTTGACAAATATTCTGCGTCAACTGAAGGTTGTTCATTTAATGATTTTATTTTATATAAATTTTGATTTTGTTTTTCTAAATAATCAAAATTATTTTCTGGTTTTGAATCTAACCAATCATCAATGGTTTTAAATTTTTCTTCAGTATCGTTCCAATCAATTATAAAGTAATAAAATGATCTAAATCCGGGTTCATTATCGCTTCCGTATCTATCTAAGTTAAGTGTTGGATAACCTTCCTCTGCTTTTTTAATATCCATATTAAATGTTACATTTAATGGTACAGACGCTTTCATTATTAAATCAAAATCAGTATTATAACTTTGTAAATCTACATAATTATTACCAAGTTGATTGTTTTGACTAAATCCAAATGATGTTATTGGGATGAAATCAGGATGTCTTTCTAATGCTTCAGTCTCACCCGCATCTTCATTGTTATCAAGTTGTGTAGCTGGATTCAAAGAACTTAACCATTGAACACTATTAAAAACATTTTTATCTATTTTAGATTTAGGTAAAACTTGGTTTAAAAATTTTTTATAATTAGAAACACCAGAAAAACTATTTTGTACTCCAGCTGAGGTATTAATTTGTAAATTAAGTGAGGTTACTCTCCAAGCAGCTTGTCGAGCTCCACCACCACCTTCACCAGTTTTTGATTTTGTTGCACCTGTAAAATTAGCTGAATAATTTTGTCCTGCATAATTTGTACCAGTTCTTGTAAATAAATCCTCATTACTTATTTTGAAAATATCATATCTTCTTTTTCTTTCATCTGTGTTTACAGGCCATGCTACTTTTTTATGTCCTCTCATATAGATAACAATATAAATAGGATTGTATTGTGATTCATTAAATATACTTGTTTGAGATGGGTTTAGTTCAAGGTTATTAAGTTCAAAAGCAGGTAAACCACTCGGAACAGAATTACCCGCACCATCATCAAAGTCCATTGTTTTACCGTCAAAATCACCAAGTATAGGTTTAGATGAATCTATACCAAAGTTAGTAACTATTGAAGTTCCCTCAACATTTTCAATATTACCTATATCAGTACCTTGACCTTTACTACCAAAACCACTTGAATAAAATTTCCACTCGTCTGTCATTTTACTTTTTACTGTATTGTATCCATCTTTTGTTGGGTCACCACCATAAGCTGCTTGTGAAAATATCCAAGCTGTAACATGATTACTTTTTGTCGTACCATCAACACCAGTATTTGAAATATATAAATTATCAATTTTAATATACGGGTCACCATTAAATTTAAGATTTGCTTCAATTATTTTTTCATTTAGTTCATTACCAACACATTTAGTAAATAAATCTTTACCTTGAAACTTATCATTGTTTTTAGGTAAACCAGTAGAATTTTGATAACTAAGGACTGTTTCAGAATCACTAAAATTATACTGACTTATATCACCAACTTTTGGTTTATCATTTATTATTTTTTTCAAAGCCATTAAAATGCCCCATTTGGTTTAGATGTTTTAAATATACTTTTTGATTTATTTTTTTTCACTCTTAATGTTGTTTCATCATATTCAGGACTGAAATCTTCAATTGAAAAACCATAATTTTTATTTCCACTATTATCATTAAAAACTTCTACATCATTTTTTTCATTAACAATATTAATTAATAAATTCTTATCTGATTCATCTTCGTTAGTTATATTACCATCCAATGAAAATGGTATATTATTATTTAAGGTATTGATTTCATTTTCTATAAATTTACCATTAAGTCCAAACTTTGGTAGTACAGGATAATAATAATTATCATTCCATTCTTGTTCTGATGAATTATCTATAGTAACTATAAAATATTTTGTAGGAATTTCAAAAACCATATTACCATTAAAAGACATAGCTCCAGATTTACTTACACCATTTTCATTATAGTTTGTTTGGTCTGGATTATCTTCCATATAATTATATATACCTTGAGCATCATAATACACATTAATATCATCATGAGTACTATCTCCACTAGTGTTGAAAAAAGTATCAAACAGTTCACCATTTATTTGTATAGAATTAACATATAGATTTCTATCATAAGTTTCAGTTTCTCCCTCAAAATAGTAATCATTATCAAAATTAATTTTTATTTCTTGAATGTCTAAACTTCTATCAATTGGAATATTAAAATCATACGATTTGGTTGAACCAACTCCTCCACCAGTTTCAGCATTAGTAATAAACCCATCATAATAAGTTACCCCATTTACAATTATATTATAATGAGGAGGTGTACCATCTTCACCATCTTGTCTACCTTGCATTCTGACAGTTAGTTCATTTAGTAATCCACTTCTATTTGAAATAGGAAAATAATCAGGAATAATATTTTTCCAATATCTTGGTTCATCAGGTTTACCAACTTCATCAAAATCATATTTTTCAAATCCAAACATTTCCCAAATTGATTTTGGTTTATTGTAATATTTTATACTTGTTAAATCAACATCACCTATAGATTTTCCTAATTCTTCTTTTATTGGTGATATACCATTATAAATTTTAAGGCCTTGATTGTCAAATCTTTCAATCATATAATTTGGTAATACCTCTAAATCATCGTTACTTTGATTTTCCATTTTTAAAAGAGCCAATTCAGTTTTTAACTTATCACTTTTGTTTTTGAACTCTATACTTATTTTTTCATTATTTAAAAATCCAATTTGTCTTTTTGTTTTTTTATAATAATTACTCTGATTAGAAATACCACCAATTATTGGTGTGGTATTTTTATAAGGTATAAATGAATATCCATCACTTCCAAAATATTGAAAGTCTTCATCATTTCCCTCATTTATATTTATTCGTAGTTTAAATTTTTTATTATAGGCAACACCAATGATTTTATCATCTCTATCTGTTTTAACTCTTAACATTGTTCCAGTAACTTCAAACACACCATTAGATTCATATGTATGATATAGTGCTGTATTCTCATCTATTTGTTCAGGTTTAGATGTAAACTCATTTATTGTTCCATCACCCCAATCAATATCATAGATATAAAATCTACCCATTTTAAAGTCTTGATAAATGGGTAATCTTTCTACAAATATTTCATCAGTCGGATATTGTGGATAAAAATAAAATTGTGCCTCCAATGGAGCAGTTGAATCTTTGTATTCATTCGTACCATTTGGTCCATGAATTATTGAGTCATAGTATTTTGTTAAATCTGCTTTACCAAAATTATCAACAGATATTTTTTTTCTTACATCAACTTCTGGTATGAACTCATATGATTCATAACATTCAATATCATCAATTAATACTCTACCTATAAAGTTATTTCCAGATTGTAAAAATAAAGCTAAGTTACCGATTCCATCAGTTGGAAATTCAATTTCATTATCAATGTATTGGTCAATTCCAGTAATACCATCAGAATCTCCATTTGAATATAATCTAGCAATAATGAAACATTCATTAGTTGGTTGAAATTGATTACTTGGATTATAACCAGAATTAGCATCATAACTCCACCTTTCACCATCCCAATAGGCACACACCATATCTGGATATTCTGCTCGAAAGGTATTGCTATCATCTCCTGTGCTGTCTTCTTCTCCACCATAAGTTAAACTAGAGTTAACTTCCTCTGTTCCAATTGTAGCACCTGTAAACATTAGATACGCTTCAAGAAATTTACCGTCTTTCTGTAATCCAGTAGTTTGGTTTACACCTCCACCACTATCACCCAATCCAGTTGCTACTACCATATAATCATCGGTATTTGGTTCACCATGTCTAAGAATAACTGAATCTTGGGCCGAATTACTAGCATTATCATCTCCTCGTGGAACACCTTCTGGTGGTATAAGATATAAATGTCTTTGCATATTTCCTACATCTTCTTGATAGTTAGTACCTATTTTAAAAAATATTTCACCAGATCCAGCACCACCTGTAGTTGGAGTATTACCTTCAAAATTAGTATTTATCATTATTTCAACTGGATTATCACCATTTGCTGAGTCGTTAAATGTACCACCATAAGGAACACCATATATTTTTCCTCTATTGTTGTGATCATTTGTTAAGTTATAAGTAAATTCAAATGTTTCCCATTCATTTATTACAGAATTTTGAAATCTTGACATACCACCAATTTCTGAAGAAGCCTTATTCTCATAATTACTTCCATTAAAATATCTTTCTGAGTTCCATCCTCCAGGTGCTTTAAATACAGCTTCCCCATCAAAGCCTACTTTATTATCCCAATCAGTTCCACTATTTTCAAAACGACCAATTCCGTTAACACCCGCCTTAGGTATTTCTTCAAATTGAGATTGTAGAATACCAACTTCAACCATTGGTGCATAACCCAAACTTTCATCTAATGGATTTTCAACAAACAATAATTTGTCTTCTTCGTTAGTAATTTCATTATCTGGTGGCCACACATGTGTGGTTTTCATTTTAAATCTTATCTTTACTGAACTATATGGATTAAGTGGTTCATCATTAAATTTGTCATAAATTTTTTGAACTTGATTTAAGACTCTGTATTGATTGTATGGTATCATATCTCCAGCAAGAAAGGGAGGATTATATGTTGATTCACCATTTTGGTGAAAGTCTTCTGGTAGTAACCAATTGAAAATATATTTTTCGTCAACTGATTCACAATCGGTATAATTGTATACTCCCACTTCATTCCATATTTGAAAATTCATAAATTGTAAACATTTTTTATTAGAATAAGCTTCATCTGTTACTACCCAAGCTGCAATATGTGGTATTTCTCTTTCAGTTTCTTTTTCCATTAATCTATATACGCTTCTCAAACCCGCTAAATTTAGATCAGCATCTGGCCCCCGGCTAACTCTATCATTAATATGATCTTGAGTGGTTGTTGATTGTCCCTGAACGATAAGAATCCATGATAAACCTACTTCTCCGCTAGTCAGCGGTTCTGTTGAAGTAACATTTCCCCAATAATTAAAACGATCAGAACCAGACACTTCCAATGATAAAGGAACATATGCATATCTACCACCATGAGCTGTAAATCCTTGTTCATCACCATCTGTATAAAGTTCTTCCCAAACAGGATAAGTATCTCTTAAAGATAAATACCTCCACTCACCTTCAGGTTTTACAATGACTGGCATGAATCCAGTGTCAGGATCTTCATAGTAAGCTTTTTCTACAAATTTACAATCACCATTGTTTACCATATTTGTTTTAGTTATTCCTATGAATGGTGGGCCTAAAACATTTGGAAAATTGTTAGAAGCTAAATTATCATCATCAAATGAAAACATACCTAATTCTATTCTACCATCTTGATTTGAATCCTCTAATGCTTGATTAGTATTTTGAAAAATAGTTGTGTCTATATCCATTCCACTATATGGGTCAAATGTATTTAATAGTGTTTGTTCAATTGTAATACCTGGTACACCAAATTCTGATGAGACTTCTTCTTGTAAAAAAGTTGTTTCAGAAGTAGTTGTAGATTGTGTTGTAAGTTCTACTTCATTACTACTTCCAGGTATTCCATCCCAAATTTGTACAGTTTCACCTGCAGTATGAGCAGCTTGACTTGTTCCCTCTTGTGCTCTATAAACTCCAAGATAATAATAGTCTGTAGTACCTTCCTCATATTGACTGGTTATGGTTTTATAAATCTTTATTATTTCATCACCTACTTTTAAATACCAACCATTCCATCTGTCTTCAAGTGGTGTTTCTATATCAAAAAATGATGAGTTTATCCATTTATATGTTGTGTGATTACTCCAAGAAGAGCCAGGCGGTTTTATCATTAGGGTATTATCACTATCATAAGTATTAATGGCCATTATTCCCCACCAATGATTGTAATCACCAGGGTTGCCATCTTGAGGTCCTACTAATGTTGAAGTATGAATTAGATTAGCCATTATGCCATCTCAATACTTTTGAAAAATTTACTAAACATGATTATACCTTAAAACCACGAGCTCGTAGTAAGTCTGATTTAGATATGATTTCTACTTTACATTTGTTTCCATAACCTGAATTAGTTGTATATGTAGTACCATCCAATTCGATGTGGTTTAACCAAAAGTCCGGTGTTTGTTCTAAGGTACTGTTACCTAATTGACCATCGTGTGAATCATCTTCTAAAATAGCAGGATTAAATGAAGCACATATGAAATACCATTCACTAAAATCTTCAGGTATGTGTGTTGTTGTTAATAATCTATCTACTCTACCATCAGTTGAACCTAAAACTGCTATGGATGTATCTAATTTTTGAAAATCGCCATTACAACCAAGATGAGAATCTCTTAATTGTCCATTGTCATTTACTACCAATCTTACAAATCTTGATGTGTTTGAATTATTAAATAAATCAGGATTATAATTTGTTAAAGCATCTGCAGCATCACCCCAAGTATTATACTCCACTTTAGGACATAAATCATCTTTGTTTATTACAAAAGTTTCTAATCTGAATCCAAAAGCATCAGTATCTACAGATTCACCATCATTGGATACACCTCTTATTGGATTTCCAAAATTAAACAATGTACCCTCTGATACTTTATCTAAAAATCTAACCCACATTGTAATGGTAAAACCTGTTTGTAAATAAGTTGGATTATTTGGATTTAATCCCTCAATAAAATCTTGATTTGTATTACGAATAATAATACCTTGATTTGGATTTCTGAATTGTAAATACCCACTTGATTGATTTCTATATTCTGGTCTACCATCTTCTAAATCAGTATCTTCTTCTAATATATCTCTTAAATATGGAAGAACTCTATTATAAATTTCTTCAATAGTTCTTGTTGAATTTGTATCATTTGCTGTATCAGTTAATCTGTGAATAAATGCATCTTCTTCACCTATGTTACCATCTTCATTATCTTGAGCGTATGAGATACTATTATCTTGATTATATTGATTAGCACCTTCCCAATTATCTGTTCCTTGTTCTCTATCAACCCTACCATTATTATCAGAATCCCAGTCACTATCATCGATTGTTGGTGGAAGTAATGCATTTAATTCTTGAAAGAATCTAATGATTCTAGCTTGTCGAGTATCACCTGTTGGTAATAATTCGAATATATTTGTATCTAAAAATTCATTAGCCTTATCTATATCAACATTAGATTGTTGTTGTGATAATGGAATGAATTGACTTACATTTAATGGATTATTGGTTGATACATCTGTTAATAAATTTGTTATATCAAGTCCATTATAAGAATCTCCTCCTCCTGATATAGAAATATTTCCATCTACAGATACCACTATTGATATTAAACTAAAGTCAACATTATTAGCTATTTCTTGCAAGTTTTCTTGGGTAGATGTTTCACCATCACTAACCGTAGTTGAATTTACTAAATCTTCTTGATTAGCTTTTATATCTTTTTGAAAAAGAGCTAAGACTCCTTCACCACCACCTTGTTCAAGTTGACCATTAAGAATAAATTTCTGTGAATCAGTAACTTTAGTTGTATCAACATATTCACTTACTATTAATGCTTCAGCTATTCTATCTAATAATAACTCTAATTTTTCTTGAGGTGTCATAATCTATTTCCTTTTAACTATAAATTCAAAATCATCATCAAACACTTGTTCTTGTCCATCATCATATTTTAATTTTAATAAAATTTTATAAACTCTATCAGGATAGAATCCATCTAAATATTGAATGAAATAATTTGAATCGTTATCACAACTAAGTTTTGTATAACTTGTATCTTGGTTATCTTCAAATGGAACAATAAACTCATCAGTCACAACATCTTTAATTGCGTATGAACCACTACCCTCAGTTATAAAAGAACCAGTAACGGTTTGAACTGAATTAGAAAAAGTTTTTTGAATATATCTTTTTCTTGCACCAACTCTAAACTTAACTCGTTCACCAACTTTATAACTTTCTCTCAACCCTTTCATATATAAAAAGTTATCAGCCAATCCACTCATTGTTAATTCATTTAATGAACCAGTGTTTGAACCTGTACAAGGTAGATGGTCATCCCATCTTACTTCTATTTGTGGTGAATAAATTGTATGTGTGTTTCTTGAGAAAAATTTTAAATGTCCAAATGTTGTAGTATCTGTTTCTTGACTACCACTAAATCTGAGTAACACACCATAGTTTTCTTCTCTACCTTCTAACCACATATTTACCATATTGGTTACCTCGACATTTACATCAGGTGATTCATTTGAAAAAGCTTGTGTTGAAGAACTAACACTCAACACCGTAGTACCAACATCAGCCCAAGTCACCGCTGTTCCACCGATTGGATTACTACGATTTTCCCAACTACATCCATTTGTGTTTTTTGGATTGTCACTAAACTTACCTGTTCCCTCAGTCCAAGATTGTGAGATTGGTTTAATGTCTAAAGTATATTCTTCAGTCATTTCTGCATTACCTTCAGCCTCATAAAGTCTTAAATAATATTTTGCATCGGATGGTATTGTTCCATCTGATACTGATTTAGATAACTCAGTAAATTCCGTTCCACTAAATTGAACCAATGCTCTTGTTGGATAATTAAATGAACTATTGTAAAATTCTTTTTTGACTTCAAGTATTTGGTCTCTTCCAAAGTTTTGGTCTTTAAAAGAAGTACCATCTATAGTTGATGAACCACTTGAAATCCAAGTGTCTTGTGATGGAAAAATAAAATGATGCATTATCTAACTCTCCCTTGTATGTTTTGATTTGGATTCTTTAATTCAAAAACCGTTGGTGTTGATGTACTTGGTGGTAATACAATTGTACCATCATCTGAAAGAGCAGTTTGAAAATCATATTTATATCCATATCCAATTGTTCCCCCATCAGCTTCTACAAAACTACCATCAGGTGTACCGTCATTATTTATATCAATTAAAGCTTCTCCAGTATTACTATATGAATAAGTATAAGTTGGTGAGTTTAATGTTTCACCATCTTCATAAAAATAATCTTTTTCTTGTGTAATGGTTATATGTCCAATAGAACGAACTCCCTCTACACCCATTAATTCATATTCTAAATTACTTTTATAAATTGGTTGATTAAATTGTATTTTTTCAATTCTAAAATAATCTTTTATTCTTTGAATACAATCTAATTTTACTTTTTGTTTGTTTGAATATTTTTCAGCAACTATATCAAACATCACACCAAAGTTTACAATGTATCCATCATTGATTGTTACAGTATCAGTCATTATTTTAAAGTCTTCTAAATATTTTGATATGTTTGTCATTAAAGCTATTGGTATGTTATCAGTTTTTGACATAAAACCAGCATGTGGATTGCCAACTAATTGTTTTTTATTATTGTATCCCAATACATAAATGTTTACTGTACCTAATTCTAAGGTTCTAACTATACCTGAAATATCAGGTACTTCTGGAATAGTCTCAAGTTCTAAAAGTATTTGAGTTTTAAGACCCTCTACATCTTGATTTTGTACATAGCCACTAAACTGACTACCATTTACATAATCAGTTAAGTAGTCCCTCACAAGATTACTTTGTACTATAAAATCATTAACTGATACCAAATCTATATTACCTTGAACTTCAGGTGCTTCTCTCGTAACATATGCTTTTGCTATGTTACCAAACTTAGCTGGTATGTTTAATACTCTAGCTTCATAATCTTCTTTGGTTACACATCTGTTTTGTGTTGTGAAAAACGCTTTAGCTCTTTCTTTTATTTCAATTGTGTCCTCTTCATCCTTACCACCACGAGCAGGATTGTTGTTTGTAACAGTATCAAGTGTAGCTCCACCATTAATAGCTGGTGTTATTCCACTTGGTACAGTTGTTAAATCTCCACTTGGAACATTTGAGTTTATACCACCACCAACACGATAAGTTATTGTAAGAGTTGTGTTGTTTGGTGTCTCACCCAATGTTGAATACTCATCACCCAATAATGGGTTAATGGATTCATTTAAATCATTTGTCTGACCAGGAATAACAATTCCAACTTGTTCCATATCAATGAATCCCTCATCAATCAGTTGTCCATCTTTTAAAACACCATTCCCAAATACAAGTGAAGTTGTGTTATCTAAATTTGTTTCACGAGTAAATCTTTTTCCTGTTGTGATGTAAGTTAAAGAAAATGGTACTGCTGTTGATGAGTGAACACCACCAGTTTCAGTTGAATAAGCTGAATCTCTATTAATATCATCTGTATAGTGAGTAGTTACTGGAACTTTATCTTGTGCTAGGTAATCTACTTCATACCAATTGTTTCCATTTGAATCCACACAAGAAATAATATCAATAACATTCGTGTCTGATATGGTAATGGTTCTAAATTTTTCGGGTACTCCAACTTGGATTGTGGTTGTTTTTTGAGTTGCACTCATAGCTCTTACAGTTCTTGATAATGTATAAGTTGAAGCTAAACCACTACCATCTGTTGAACCAACCGTATTAGTATCACTTGAACCTGTAATTCTAAAATCAATTGGTTCTAATGTTGTAAAAATAGTATCTGAATTAGAATCAGAAGTTAATTCAATACCAGCATCAAATACACTAGCATCACTATAATCAACTTTAGAATTATCACCACTCGAAGCATTTACTTCAGATGTAAAAGTTAAATCAACATAAGCTGGTACAATTGGTTTTACTTTATATCCAAACATCTTAGCCATAGTGATTATGTTTCTTCTCTCCTCTGCTAATGGTAATAACATCTCTTGATATTGTTTATCAATATAAAAAGATAACACATCACCAACATAAGCATTCATTTCTAATAACATCATGCCAGGAGATGTTTCATTGAAATCCCTATATGTGTCTGGAAAATAAGATTTAGCATAATTCATCAATGATGTTTTTAGTGATGCAAAATCTTTATTTAAATAGTTTACATTTGATTCTTTAAAATTGTTTTTACCATATGTTGGCATTATCTATCTCCCTCTGATATATCACTATTAAAATCTAAACTTACAGAATCTAAAGTGTTTGGGTCTTGTTTAATGTTAAATAATATTTTGACTCTAATTTCATTCATACCTATATTTGAATCATCATCTCTACTTAAAACCTCAATATTTCTTACCTCAACGAAAGGTAACCAAAATTCAAACTTATCCATTATGGCATTTTGAACACCAATTAAATTTTCATTTGTAATGTGTTCAAACAATAATGTTCTTAAATTTAATCCTAAGTTTGGTTGAAAAAATCTTTCACCCTCATTGGTTTGTAATAAATTTCGAATGTTATTTTTTACAGCTTCAATGGTTGTTGAGGTTGATGCAAAAAATCCACCCAACCCATCATCTCGTCTAATTGGTAAATCAATACCAATTTTAACATTAGTATCGTTATCTTCAATAAAAGGTTTTCTTGATGTATCTTTAATAGCCATTATAATAAGTCCTCAATATCTTCTCTGATTAATTTTACAGTTGTAAATTCTCTTTGTCCATCTTCATCCTCTACATCAAAATCTTCATCAGAATCAGGTGGTTCTCCAATAAATACAAAACCAGTTGATTCCAATCCACCATCATCTTTACCTAAATCCATTGGTGGTAATATTGAACCACCCTTTAATAGAGGAGTAACAGCTTTTTCTATTTCACCTTCTAATGAATCTATTAGTGAACCTAAACCAAGTGGGTCTCCTATTTTTTTTAGTGTTTTTAGAATTGGGCCATATTCACCTAACATAGTATCCAATTCAACATTTACCAATTGTTCTGGTATTTTAAATTTTTCTACAACAACAGGAGCATTTAATTGAGTAATTCTAAATTCAGCTTCTGTTAAGAATCTAACAATCGCTTCTTTAGTATATTCAGCTTCACGTTCAATAAAAGAACCATTTGATGTATCAAGTGGTTTTGTTATTCCAGTGTCTCTAGCTGCTTTTTCTTTAGCTTCAATTAAATCTTGTTTTAATCCCATTGTTATCCACCATGTTTCATTTTAGATTTTTCTTCACTTTTCTTTAACACTTCACTATAATCTTTATTAACGAATTGACTCATTGGGTCACTTGATGGAACTTGTTGTGGTGTATTCTTCATCATATCACCATATTGTCCACCAACCAATTCGTTCATTCTATCTGTTGTAAACTCACTACCACCTAATGTTTTCCATTCACCATCTTGGGCTGTTTCATTCAATACATCATTCAATACAGAATTTTTTGAAAAGTTTTTATTTTCTTGTATTGGTTGTTGAGTTGATGAT
>Ga0206126_10004453_pt1 | contig 13492 bp, 12 predicted proteins | sample Helgoland_Spring_5_FD_148621 | JGI IMG/M metagenome (GOLD analysis project Ga0206126, IMG submission 148621) | Pelagic subsurface seawater microbial communities from Kabeltonne, Helgoland, North Sea - Helgoland_Spring_Bloom_20160412_1 | ecosystem: Environmental > Aquatic > Marine > Epipelagic ...
TATACGGTACCTTGGGAGAAACCGGTTTGTTCGAAGAAAGTACTTCGTACGATCCAAACTCTCCGTATTCGGCCTCGAAAGCCAGCTCAGATCATTTTGTGCGTGCCTATGGCGAAACATACGGCCTACCCTATGTCATTACCAACTGCTCCAACAATTATGGGCCGCAGCAGTTTCCTGAAAAACTGATTCCGTTGTTCATACAAAACATTCTCAACGACAAACCGCTTCCGGTGTATGGCGACGGGAATTACACCCGCGATTGGCTGTATGTCATTGACCATGCCCTAGCCATCGATTTGGTTTTCCATGAGGGTAAGGAGGAGGAAACCTACAACATCGGCGGATTCAACGAATGGAAAAACATTGATTTGGTCAAAGTCTTATGTCGGCAAATGGATGAAAAATTAGGTCGAGTACAAGGAACCAGTGAAAAACTTATCAGCCATGTAAAAGACCGTCTCGGACACGATTTACGCTACGCCATCGATGCCTCAAAAATTAACAAGGAGTTGGGTTGGAAACCCAGCGTTACCTTTGAAGAAGGTTTGTCAAAAACCATCGATTGGTATTTAAACCATCAGGAATGGTTGGAAAACATCATCTCGGGTGAATACAAAAATTACGATTCGGTAAAATCTACTTCAAACTGACAACCATTCAAAATGAATAACATTCTCGTTACAGGTGGAAATGGTCAGTTGGGATCCGAGATCAAAGAGTTGGCCCCAAAATACGCTGATTGTACGTTCTTCTTTACCGAGCGATCTCAGTTGGACATCACCGACCATTTGGCGGTTGATACATTTATCAATAAAAATAAGATTCACACCATCATCAACTGTGCAGCCTACACGGCGGTAGATAAGGCTGAAACGGAACCGGAATTGGCAAACGCCATCAATCATTTGGCGGTTGGCAATTTGGCGCAAATTGCCAAGGATAAGAAACTCAAACTCATTCACATATCTACCGATTATGTTTTTGATGGAACAAACAAAAACTCCTATCTCGAAACGGACAGCGTGAATCCACAGTCGGTTTACGGACAAACCAAATTGGATGGAGAACTTGCCCTGCAAAGAATCAACCCAGCGAACGCCATCATCATCAGAACCTCTTGGGTCTATTCCAAATACGGGCATAATTTTGTGAAAACCATGCTGCGCTTGGCAGATACTAAAGACGAAATTTCTGTGGTAGCAGACCAGATAGGCTCCCCTACCAACGCTGCTGATTTGGCAGCGGCTATTGTAACCCTTCTGCCAAAAATTGATAATGATTCGCTTGAAATTTTTCATTATTCCAATGAGGGCGCTTGTTCTTGGTATGATTTTTCAAAAGCGATTTTTGAAATTAAAGGGCTTTCAATTAGAGTTAATCCTCTTGAAAGTTCGCAATACCCAACGGCGGCAAAAAGGCCTTTTTTTTCTGTGCTAAGCAAACAAAAAATTAAGAATACCTTTAAATTAAACATTCCCATTTGGAAGCATTCACTAACTGAAACTTTAACATCATATTACTGGGCTAAACCATAATTTAGGGATGTCCTTCAGGCAGACATCTAAATTTTCAAAGAAAAAAATCGCAAATACAAGCCTAAGTTAACACGCATATTTATCTTTACAACTAAATCATAGCTTCCTTTTCAACAACCTGTATTTTCATCGATTTGCTCATTTAAAGAGGTGTTGTTAATTACGACCAACGTTGCAAAAAAACTTATGGCTCCAACCATTTCAAAACAGAAATTATGAAACTAACCGTAATCGGTTCCGGCTATGTGGGCTTGGTCTCAGGGGCATGCTTTGCCGAGATGGGGAACCAGGTAACCTGCATTGATATTGATGCTCAAAAAATTGAGAACTTAAAGAAAGGTATCGTTCCCATTTACGAACCTGGGCTTGAAAGTCTCGTCATAGACAACGTCAAAAAGAACAACCTAAGCTTCAGCACCCAGCTTGAAGATGGGTTAAAAAATACGGGTCTTGTTTTCATTGCCGTAGGAACTCCCATGGACGCTGACGGGTCTGCCGATTTAAAATACGTATTGTCTGTGGCCAAAGAAATTGGACAAAAAATGCAAAGTTCTTTAGTTGTTGTTGATAAATCAACCGTTCCCGTGGGGACGGCCGACAAAGTCCGCGAAACCATACAAGCAGAATTAGATAAACGAAAATCCTCCTTGACCTTTGATGTGGTGTCTAATCCGGAATTTTTAAAAGAAGGGGCTGCTATCGATGATTTCATGAAACCCGATCGAGTAGTCATTGGTGCAGATAATGAAGTTTCCCTTCAAAAAATGAAGGAATTGTATGCACCTTTCTTCAGGTCTAGTGACCGATTCATTGGTATGGACATACGCTCTGCAGAAATGACCAAATATGCAGCCAATGCCATGCTAGCCACCAAAATTTCTTTCATGAATGAAATGGCCAATATTTGCGAAAGAGTCGGTGCAGATGTCAATCATGTTCGAACAGGTATTGGGTCTGACAAACGAATTGGCTACAGTTTCATTTATCCCGGCTGTGGTTATGGGGGTTCTTGTTTCCCAAAAGATGTAAATGCACTCATCAAAACTGCTCAGGATCACGATTACACACCCAATTTAATTGCTGCAGTGGAGAGTGTCAATAAAACACAGAAAAAAGTAATTGCCAACAAAGTCATCAAACGATTTGGGGAAAATCTCGAAGGCAAAATCTTTGCGCTGTGGGGTTTATCCTTTAAGCCTGAAACCGACGACATGCGCGATGCACCGGCACTCGTCGTTGTGGAAGAGCTCACAAAAAGAGGCGCAAAAATTGTTGCTTACGACCCAAAAGCAATTGAGGAAGCGAAAAAACATTATTTTAAAGAGCACGCAAACATCTCTTTTGTAGATCAAAAATATACGGCACTAAAAAGTGCCGATGCACTTATTTTACTTACCGAATGGAAAGAATTCCGTTCTCCCGACTTTGAGGAAATCAAAAAAGAACTCAAGCGAGCCGTAATTTTTGACGGAAGAAATCAATACAAAACGCTGAAACTTGAAGAAAAAGGTTTTGAGTATTATCAGATTGGGAAAAATCGTACCCTCTAAATATCGTTAAAAAAATGAAAGAAACAGCAGTTATCGTCAGTGGTTATTTCAACCCCATACACAAGGGACATTTGGAGTACATCAACAAGGCCAAGGCTTGCGCTGACAAACTGTTTGTAATTGTAAACTCAGATCACCAAAGAGCTTTAAAGGGAAGCAAAGCTTTTCAGGATGAAGACGAAAGGATGATCATTGTCAGCAATATAAAAGCTGTTGATGAAGCGATACTGTCCATTGACAAGGATAGAACGGTGCGTAAAACCATTGAGAAAATTTGGACGCTTCATTCAAAAAAATACGATCTCGCATTTGCCAATGGAGGCGATCAAAACAACGACAGCATTCCCGAAAGAGAAATATGTGATCAATTAAACATTCAAATGGTCGATAATTTGGGTGATAAAATACAATCAAGCAGTTGGCTTTTGAAAAATAAATAAAGTGAGTAAAAAGAACATACTCATTACCAACTGCGGCAAAAAGACCAATTTACAACGTCTTAGATAAATCAAAGATGATGATCAAGTACCAATTTTCAACCATTCATTGGCACTCATCCTTAAAAGTGGTTCTGTCAAAGCTTTAATTTTTATGGAAACATTCCCTTGTAAAATAGTGTCTGCATAATTAAAATAGAATTATGCCCTACTTAAAATTAAAAATTCTCTCAAATAATTTCACTTTATCAAAAACCCATTTCGCAGCCTATAAGTTCAGAGGATCCAAGTATCCATCAAAAGTCGATTAGCGATATTTAATTAAAACCATATGAAAGCCATTGAGATTGCAAAAAAAGTATTTGATATAGAAGCAGAACAAATCAAGAATCTAAAATCCTTGTTGACAGAGGATTTTGACAATGCCGTAACCACAATCATTGAGTGTAAAGGGAAATTAATTATAACAGGCATGGGTAAATCAGGTATTATAGGGAAAAAGATTGCAGCAACTTTAGCAAGTACAGGAACCCCTAGTTTTCACATCCATCCTGGTGAAGCTTATCACGGTGACTTGGGGATGATAGAACCCGAAGATGTCGTTTTATTGATATCAAATTCCGGAGAAACAGATGAAGTGTTAAAATTGATACCCTTTTTAAAATATCAAAAAAACAAAACCATTTCAATGACTGGAAATCCCTTGTCTACACTTGCAAAAAACACAAACTACCATTTAAATATATCAGTAAAAAAAGAAGCATGTCCCCTACAACTAGCACCAACATCTTCAACTACAGCTACTTTGGTAATGGGTGACGCTCTAGCCGTTACGTTAATGGAATTCCAGAAATTTGAAGACATTAACTTTGCAAAGTTTCACCCAGGTGGAAGCTTAGGCAAAAGATTGTTGCAAACTGTTGAGCATGTCATGCAGAAAACCAATTTGCCATTTACAAAACCCTCATCTACGATAATGGATGTGATTGAAGTGATGACAGCTGGCAAATGTGGTTTGGCTATTATAAAAGATAATACTGATAAAATCATTGGAATTATTTCTGATGGAGATATCCGAAGATCAATGAAAAATAATGATCGTCAATTTTTTGAATTGCGTGCACAAGACATAATGACGCATAAGCCTAAAACAATTCGGTTTGACGAAAAATTAACCGTTGCCTCTGATACAATGACATTAAATAAGATCAACTCTCTAATTGTCGTAAATGAATTAAATAAATGTGTGGGCGTTGTTCAATTTTATGATTTAGGAATTTAATATGAGAAAATATATTGTTATACCAGCGAGGCTTTCATCCACTCGATTGCGAAAAAAAGTCGTTCTGGATTTATGCGGCAAACCAGTAATACAAAGGGTTTTTGAACAATGTGCAAAAGTCAATGATGTGACAACATACATAGCAACTGATAGTCAAGAAATAAAGACCGTTTGTGAGACTTTTACTGACAATATCATCCTAACGAAAAAGAATCATCAGTCAGGTACGGACAGGATAGCTGAGGCAATAAAAAAAATAAATGCATGTGATTTGGTCGTTAATGTTCAAGGTGACGAACCCTTCATTGATCCCAACCTAATTACTGATCTATTCAAAGCGCTTGAAAGTAATGAAATAAAAATGGTAAGTGCAATGAAAAGAATATCGACCCAAAAAGAGCTTGAAAATCCAAATACTGTGAAAGTAATCACAGATAAAAATAAAAATGCAATCTATTTTTCGAGAGCTCCGATACCCTTTATGAGAGAAAATAATAAGCGTCCTGAAAATATCTGTCAATATGAAAATTACTACAAACACATTGGTATTTATGGATATAAGAAAGACTTTTTACTACGATTCTCAAATTTTGAGATTGGTGAATTAGAAAATATCGAAAAGCTTGAACAACTTAGAGCAATTGAAAATGGAATTAAAATAAAAATGATTGAAACTAACTATTTTGCTCTAGGTATTGACACAAAAGAAGATTATAAAAACGCGATAAAGTACTATGAAGACACAAAGACTAAATGATTTAGTAAATCAAACATCAGAAAACTTTTTTTTACTCGCAGGCCCCTGTGCAATTGAAGGAGAAGACATGGCTATGCGAATAGCAGAATCACTTGTCAAAATTACAGATAAGCTTTCAATTCCATTTATCTTTAAAGGCAGTTTTAAAAAAGCGAATCGCAGTAGAATTGACAGTTTTACTGGAATTGGAAATGAGAAGGCCCTTGAGATATTGGCAAAAGTAGGGGACGAGTTTCAAATTCCTACGGTAACCGATATTCACGAAGTAAATGATGCTAAGTTGGCTGCATCCTATGTAGATGTGCTTCAAATTCCAGCATTCTTGGTACGACAAACGGACTTACTCATAGCAGCAGCAAAAACTGGAAAAATAGTTAATCTTAAAAAGGGGCAATTTATGAATCCTGAAAGTATGGAACATGCTGTTAAAAAGGTTTTAGACTCTGGAAATCAAAATGCTTGGATTACTGATAGAGGGACTATGTTTGGGTATCAAGATATGGTGGTAGACTTCAGAGGAATTCCAACAATGAAAAAGTTTGCACCAACAATTCTTGATGTAACACATTCTCTTCAACAACCTAATCAATCTACTGGAGTAACTGGTGGGAGACCAGAAATGATTGAAACAATGGCAAGAGCAGGAATAGCTGCTGGTGTGGATGGACTATTTCTTGAAACACACTTTGATCCAAAAAATGCGAAAAGTGATGGTGCGAACATGATAAAATTAGATCTCGTTAATGGCTTGTTATCTAGGCTGGTTGAAATCAGAAAATGTATGTGTAGTTTGAATTCAAAGATCAAAAGTTGAATTTTTTATTCTACATATTTTTTACTGTTGTTTTTATGATTTTTTCAGTATCTGAAAAAGATAATCTACAACAGAGAATCATCATTTCTGCAGCTTATTATTTATTGGCTTTTATCAGTCTTTTATTTGTTTACCTATTCACAAATATTAAAATTTCAATAAATAAAAATGATCGCTTCTTGTTGATTTTTTTTATCATGTTGTTCTTCTGGTCCATAACTTTAACTAATACTCCTCTGATTTATTCATTCAAAATTTTAGTCAATTTTATTCTTGGATTCTTATCAATCAAGCTTATTTACTTTTATAGAGAGCGGGCTACTAAAGCAATTAAATTTGTTCTACTAATTAATATTATAGCCATATATTTTCAACAGGGGTTTTTGCTGATTACCGGTGAATATATAAATCTTCACGCAGAGTTATTCCCCTTCAGTAGAGGGGATTTAGAGATTATAGAGTTCGGAAAATTTTACAGATTCTCTGGATTACATTACGAACCAGGAAACTACTCAATAATAGTTGTTTTGTTATTGTTATTACTTAATTTCTTGGATAAAGAGAAAAAGAGTCTTTTTTACTTTTTTGCGATATTCTCAATCATTTTAACCAAATCTATATTGGGAATGTTTATGGCAATTATCCTTGCGACAATCTTTTTCAGAAAAAAAATGAGTACCCAATTTTCATTTCTTCAGTTTAGCTCTTCGATGGTTATAATTTTTTCGTTGATTATTTTTTCAGGTGGAAAGGATTATATTTCATCACAATTTAACAATAAAGATGAATTTAATAGCCTGCAAAGTAAGGTCACTAGTTTTGAACTATTCCTAGAAAGATCTTCATCCGAGATTTTTTTTGGGAGTGGAATACACTCCAATGAGCTTATTAGTAAATCAAGAATAAAGGGCTTAGTAAAAGACAATGGATTAGCTTTCAATTTGACTTATAGTTTTGGTGCACTTGGATTGTTTTTTCTCGTTTTTATTTTTTTAAAATATAAGTCGAAATCGAAATGGGAAAAGTTATTGGTATTCTCTTTAATTTCTATTTTCAAAATTGGGTTTCTGTATCCTGCAATTTTTGTTTTCTTATTTATTTTAATGGAAAATAATTATACTGATAACAAACAAGTTTATTTCATAAACAAAGGATGATAGTTATTGCAATAAATTCATAGCATGATAACTATAATTTTACTCATAAAATCTCTTAATAAACCCTCAAGACAAATACAGTAAGCACATTTACATTACAAAAAAATTACTCATTGATAGACTATTTAAAAAAAATAATATTTAATTATTTTACAATAATCTCTGGAAAGGCAATAAGTATTGCTTTTAGTTTTGTATTCACATTTCTAATAACTGATTCCTTCAACACAGAAAACTCAGGAATCATTTTTGTAACCCTTTCAGTTATTCAATTCCTAGTCATACTTAGTAAAGTTGGGCAAGATCAGTTGATTGTAAAATATAACTCACAGAAAGTCGGATCAGAAAAATTAAATGCATCGATTGTGCTAGTTGTAATTTTATCATTAGCACTTACAATTTTATTTTCGACTATAAAGTTGCTGTTTACAGAGAAAATAAATCTGGATATATCATTAATAACTATATTATCAGTTACTCCACTTTCCTTAATTTGGATTTGCGTCGGTTACTTTCGTTCTCTAGGGTATCAGTTCGCTGCGAACTTCTCAGAAAATGGACTATTTTACCTAATCTTCTTTCTTTTGTTTTATAGTTTTGGTAAGAATTCAAATGTTTTCCTTCAAATTTTCGTCTTGAGTGCGTATGTTTCACTTTTTCTAATAATCATTTACGCAAGAAATATAGGTCTCAAATGCTCTTTCCAAAATATAAATATGAGGACCGCCCTAAATGTTGGCGTGCCGATAATGACATCCTCTATTCTGAGCTTTTTAATTATGAACATACCCATTTATTTTGCAGGTTATTTAGGTATGAATAGTGATGTGACTTTTTATTCCGTTTGTATAAAAATTTCACTTTTTATAAACCTCGGAGTGGCAATTGTAAACAGTTTTTACGCTCCTAAATACGCAGACGCATTTAGACACCAAGAATTTCTAAAACTAAAATATTTATACTCAAAGGCGAGAAAAGAGTTGATGATTATTTCGAGTATCCCCCTCATTTTCATCTTCATTTATGCTGATCGAATCATGTCTGTTTTCAACGTTGAATCGAATCAAAATGTGATTCTACTTGTCGTTTTTAGTATCACTCAATTCATTTGTTTAAGTACCGGAACAACAGGGGTTTTTCTAAATATTGTGAATAAAGAACGAGCCCTACGTCTAAATACGACTATTGGTCTTTTACTAACCCTTATATGCTGTCTATTTATGCCCATAATTGGTTTTTACGGAATGCTTATTGGTTATTCAATAGGTGTACTATTCGAGAACATCGCAAGCTATTTTTCAGTAAAAAAAGTACTCGATGAAAAAAAATAGAGTTCTAGTATTAGAAAGTGAATCCTACTATACAAAGCTTATTGATTTTGATGAAGAGAAATATGTTATCGAGTATGATGGCCTGAGATATTACAAAAAAGACCTGTCAATATTTGACCTAGTTATCTCTTTCAATTGTTTAAGTGATTTAGCTAATTACGTCATCCAAAAAGCTCGTTTGTCTGGGGTTAAAACACTACTTATTGCTGACGGGGTGATTGATTGGAATAATATGTTCAAAAACTATCTGTTTCAAAAAAAAAAACAAAAACTATTTCATCCGATACATCACGATTATTTCTTTTGCGTTGGAGAACAAGAGACCAATTACTTCAATAGTTATGGTAAAAAAACATTCAAATATTTCCCAAAAAGAATGAAGATCTCGAAAAGGAGCAAAGTTCAAAAAAAAGTAAAAAAGAACTTTCTCATCACCACAGCAAACACTCCATTCTACAATGATTCCGAAAAAATTATTTTAACCCGTCTATTAAAAAACATTGTCAATACAATGAATAAACTTGGCTTAACTTACGGTTTCAGAATATACAATTCGCATTTAATTCAAGAACTAAGTATTGGTTTGTCAGAAAACTATATTAAAGAGGACTTTGATACTACTGCTATAGAATTCTCATGCCTGATAACAACTCCAAGTAGCATTAGTATCAGTGGCATGATTCTGAAAATGCCCGTAGGGCAAATCTTGTATCGTGACAGTCCATTGTTTGTTCAAAGCGGATGGATTATTGCAAACACCAACCTTAAAGAAACATTTAACTCAATGCTGGCAGAAGATGAAGATAGAATGAAGTACCAAAATTGGCAAGTATTGGGTTACACATCAAATACAAACACTTTAGATGATGTTCTTGATATCGAACGCACTCATAACATCAAAACAGATCACGTGAACGCTACAATGCATAGGTTATTAAGCTCAAAATTCAATTTTAATATGGAGTTTTTTGTCAGACGTATCTATCTGAAAATTAAAAAGTATTTATGATTACACTTAACATAATCACTCTACTCAAACCTTATGGGGGAGCACAAGCAGTTGCTCTAGACCACATACGTTATCAACTGCAGGAAAATCACAAATCAATCCTTATTACTTCGAATGAGAATAATTCTTTCATCGATTTTATTGATCATAAAAACTTTACTCTAATTATTTTAAAACCTCTTAACTCTTCAAATCCGCTGAAATTGGCCTACGCTTTTATTTGGATTTTCCTATATGTTATAAAACACAAACCAAACTGTATTGTCTCTCATTCAACCATTGCAGGTGTTTTTTCAAGAATTATAGCTAAAATAAATACGACTAAAAGTATTCACACCTACCATGGATTTAACACAGCACACAAAAGAATTTTTGGCAAACTTTATCTTCTCACTGAAAAATTTATGAGATGGTTTAATGATACGACTATTAATGTTTGTGAAACTGACTACAATTATGCAATACAAAACAATCTTATATTGGAAAATAAAGCACATGTTGTTTATAATTCAACAAGTTTTAAAATATCAGACACTCCCAAAACACCAGAAAATGAAGAAATAAAATTTGTCATGGTAGCCAGGCACTGTTCTCAAAAAGATCACACAACATTGTTCAAGGCTATTCAAAAAGTCCAAAATAAGAATTTTAAAGTTGACTTAATTGGGGCAGGAGAACTGTTAGAAGAGCATAAAAAACTAGCAAAGGACATGGGTCTTTCAAAGAACATAAGATTCCTAGGCGAAGTGGATAATGTCAGTGAAAGATTGAAAAGTTATGACTGTAGTCTTCTAATTAGTAATATGGAGGGCTTTTCGATTTCTATATTGGAGTCACTTGCATCAGCTCTACCGGTAATAGCATCCGATGCTGGAGGCGTCAAAGAGCAAGTTATCGACAATTACAATGGATACTTAATTCCGATAAAAGACCACGATTATCTTGCTCAAAAACTTTTTTATATTATCGGAAATCCGAAACAATTACACCTATTCTCAAGAAACGGAATTAAGCTCGTGAACGAAAAGTTTTCGATCGTTTCATTCAACAAAAACATTCACTCATTATACGAAAACAACAAATGAAAAAAATCTTAGTAATAGGTGGCTCAGGCTTTGTGGGATCAAGACTGATAAGCGAAATCGAAGGCAGCATATCTAATTTTGATAAAAACGAAAGCCCTTTTTTTCAAGAGATTACAACTATTGGTAATGTTCTTGACAAACCATCATTAGTAAATGCTCTTCAGGGAGTAGAAACTGTCGTATTGTTGGCGGCTGAACATCGAGATGATGTCTCCCCAACATCATTATATTACGATGTAAACGTTAAAGGAACGCAAAACGTTCTTGATGCCATGGATAATTGTGGGATTAAAAACCTCATCTTTACAAGCTCAGTAGCGGTATACGGTTTAAATAAAGTAAATCCGGATGAAAACCATCCAATTGACCCTTTCAATCACTACGGAAAAAGCAAGTGGGAAGCTGAGAAGGTAATCAATGCGTGGTATGAAAAAAGTACCCAAGAGAAATCCATAACCGTCATTCGGCCAACAGTAATTTTTGGAGAAAGAAATAGGGGAAATGTCTACAATCTACTGAAACAAATTGCTGGTGGGAAATTTCTTATGATTGGGAAGGGCGAAAATAAAAAATCAATGGCTTATGTGGGGAATGTCGTTGCTTTTATTAAAAATCAGATTGAAAACAAAACAGCTGGACTCCAAATATTCAACTATGTCGACAAGCCTGACTTCAACATGAATGAACTTGTCTCGGTGGTTCAAAATAAAATGAATCTCAAAATTACAAACTATAAGGTCCCCTATTGGTTGGGAATGCTTGGAGGACTGGGTTTCGATTTGTTAGCGATAATCACAAGAAAAAAGCTGGCGATAAGTTCTGTACGAGTGAAAAAGTTTTGTGCAACAACCCAATTTGATGCGAGTAAGATTGATGGTGTCTTTAAAGCACCTTTTTCTTTAGAAAATGGACTAAATAGGACTCTAGAGCATGAGTTTTTAAATCAAAAGGAAGATGACATCCTTTTTTATACCGAATAAAAAGGGCCTGGAATCATATTAAGCTATATTTGCCTAATCACAGAAATCACATAGTAATGAAACAACTATTTATTGGTTTATTCTTAATCGCTTGTGCAACCTCTTGCACAACAAACAAACAAATGCAGTACCTGCAAGATGTGAATCATTATCCAAAAACTAAAATCATTTCAAACAAGTACACCCTTCAACCAAATGACATACTGAAGATTGACGTTTATTCTACAAATACGGAAGCCGCCATCCCCTACAACAAGCTAGGGGCTTTTAGCAGTAAAGTGGCAAATGCCACACTACAATCCTTACAATTGGAAGGTTATCTAATTTCAGATGAATACCATTTCAATTTCCCCATTTTGGGAGATATCTCTGTTAAAGACAAGACCGTTGAAGAACTGGAAGCTGAAATAATAAAACGCTTGGTACAAGGACAGCATCTTCTTGATCCGCTTGTCAATGTCCGATTGCTGAATGGAAAGTTCACCGTCTTGGGTGAAGTTCAAAAACCCGGTACCTATTCCTTTGTAGAAAATCGTATTTCCATCCTGCAAGCTCTGGGTTATGCAGGCGACTTGACCATTGACGGTATCCGCAAGGAAATCAACTTAATTCGAGAAATGGACGGTGAAAGAAACGTTTATACCATTGACCTTACGGATACTGAAACGATGAATGCAACGACCTTTTACATGCAACCCAACGATGTCATCATCGTTCAGCCAAACTTTCGTAAAGTGAAAAGTGCAGGCTTCATCGGAAACCCCTCTTCCATTGCCTCCATCTCCTCGCTTTTATTAAGCATCACCCTGTTGCTGATTAACAACTAAGAAGCCTTTTATGGACCCATTGAAAAGTAACCCACAAGATCGTTTCGAAATGGAACAAGACATCAACCTCAAAGAGGAGCTGAGAAAATATACGAGTTTTTGGCCTTGGTTTGTTCTGGGAATAATTCTATCCATTACCGCCTCATTTTTGTACCTCAGATACACGCCTTTGACCTTCCAAACGACTGCTAAAGTTCGAATCTTAGACGAAAAAGAAGGTTTGGATCTTCCTTCGGCCAGCACGCTGTTCTCTCAATCTAAAATCAACTTGGAAAACGAGATTGAAGGCATCAAATCTTACCCCATGCTGGAAGAAGTCTCCAACCGCCTGAATTTACATGCAAACTTTTATGCGGTAGGCCACATCAAGAGCTCTAGATTGACGGAATTTCCTTTTTCTTTTGAGCTAAAACCAAGTGCTAAATCTTTTAACCGATCTTCAACATATTTAATCGAATTCAAGTCGTCCGGTCTTGAAATCTTCTCTCCACAGCTCGACAGCATCATAAACTTTGACGCATACCAAACCAAAGGAACGAATCATGACTTGCCCTTTGACATTGTGTGGAACGAATCTGGAGTTTCTAGCGATGTAAGCGAATCCTACCGCCTCGAATTGACTCCGATATCAACGTCAGTGAATCATTTAAAGGAAATTTTAAGCATCAGCGCTGTGGGCAAGCAATCTGAAATCATCTCCATCACCTTAGAATCTGAAAATACCG
>Ga0206126_10004460_pt1 | contig 13484 bp, 13 predicted proteins | sample Helgoland_Spring_5_FD_148621 | JGI IMG/M metagenome (GOLD analysis project Ga0206126, IMG submission 148621) | Pelagic subsurface seawater microbial communities from Kabeltonne, Helgoland, North Sea - Helgoland_Spring_Bloom_20160412_1 | ecosystem: Environmental > Aquatic > Marine > Epipelagic ...
GAAGGCACCGAGGGAAGCCCTGCCATGATGTCGGTGGGTTTGCATTGTCGCCTGATCGGTCGACCGGGCCGCGTTCAGGCGCTGCGCCGCTTTGTGGAATATGTCCAATCGCATGAGGGGGTGTGGTGTGCACGCCGCCAAGATATCGCGGCACACTGGGCGGAACATCATCCGCACCAACGCCGCACACGTCCGTCAGAGATGTCACGCGATGCATTCATCGCCCAATTCGGTGGTGTGTTCGAGCATTCCCCTTGGGTGGCAGAAGGGGCCTGGGCGCTGGAGCTGGGCCGTGCACATGATACGGTTCAAGGGTTGCATTCGGCCATGTGCCGGGTCTTTCGTGCTGCTGCGCGAACAAAGCGCAATGCCGTTGTCGCGGCGCATCCGGACCTTGCCGGCAAACTCGCGGTGGCCAAACAGTTGACGAACGAAAGCACTGCCGAACAGGCGAGTGCGGGGCTTGATGCGCTGACCAGCGAAGAACGCGCACAGTTTCAAACCATGAATGCCGCTTATATGGCCAAACACGATTTCCCTTTTATTATTGCGGTCCGCGAACACACAAAGGCTGGAATTCTCAAGGCATTCCAGCAACGTCTGGACAATGATACCGCAACCGAATTCGAAGAAGCATGTCGTCAGGTCGAAAGGATCGCGCGGCTGCGATTGGAGACACTGCTGTGAACACTTATGCTTTTCCACCCGGCGGGATGCCGGATCAATCGCAAGATCCCGGCGGCACGGCCGCGTTTACGGACGCCTATGCCGTCATTCCAGCCGAAACGCAGCGCGACATCGTCACCTCGTTTTTGCCGGAATGGGAAAATGCCCGCGCGTGGGTTCTTGCCCGTCCGTTGAGCGGTTTCGCCGAAACCTTTGCCCAATATGCGCTTGAGATCGCACCCAAAGGTGGCAGCGACGCGCCCGAGCCCGATAAGGATGCGCAGGCGGTCTTGTTCGTGGCGCATGGAACTGCACGACTGACCCTTGGGCAGGATGCCTTTGATCTGAAAGCTGGGGACTATGTCTACGTGCCCCCGGCAACACCTTGGACGCTGTGGAACCATGGGGATGTGCCTTGTGGCGTGCATTGGATCCGCAAACGTTACATGCCACGACCTGGCGGAAATGTTCCAAAGCCTTTCGTGGTGCATGAAACCGATGTGCCCCGTGTCGAGATGGCCCTGTCAAACGGGACATGGGCCACTCAGCGCTTTGCCGATCCTGCTGATCTTGACCATGATATGCACGTCAATATCGTGACCTTTCTGCCCGGTGGGCGCATTCCCTTTCCCGAGACGCATGTGATGGAACACGGGCTTTATGTCCTCGAAGGCACTGCGGAATATTTGCTCAATCGTGATTGGGTGAGCGTGGGGCCGGGTGACTTCATGTGGCTACGCGCGTTTTGTCCGCAGGCCTGTATTGCCACCGGTGATCGGCCGTTTCGTTATTTGCTTTACAAGGACGTGAACCGCCATGTCCCTTTGTAATGTGCGGTGCCAGCCGCTTTCGGCCGAGGCATTTGCACCATTCGGTGACGTATTGGATTGTAGCGGAGCACCCGACAAAATCATCAACGCGGGCCTGTGCGGGCGCTTTCATGATCGCGCAAAACTGGATTTCGGCGATGCGCGTGGCGGGATCAGTTTATTCAAGGCGACTCCGCGCAGTTTTCCCTACACTTTGGACCTAATGGAGCGACATCCAGAAGGCAGCCAGGCCTTTGTGCCGATGTCCGAGCACCCCTTTCTTGTTACCGTCGCACTGGACGAAAATGGCCGTCCTGGAACACCTCTGGCCTTTCTCACTGCTTCTGGTCAGGGCATCAATCTACACCGTAATGTTTGGCACGGAGTGCTCACCCCACTTGAGCTTCCCGGGCTGTTTGCCGTGGTAGACCGGATTGGTGAAACCCCAAATCTTGAAGAATTTTTGCTAAATCCACCGTATATTGTGATACAATAGGACATGTAGCCACAAAAGATGGCGCAAAAAAGGGACAAGATCGATGACTGATATGACATCTGGGGCGTTTTCTGACCCCAACAAGACACCACCCTTGCAAGAGGCGGTGCCACTGGGGCTGCAGCACGTACTGGCAATGTTTGCCTCAAATGTGACCCCTGCGATCATCGTGGCGGGCGCTGCGGGCCTTGCCTTTGGCGGGGCCGAGCAGGTGTACCTCATTCAGATGGCAATGCTGTTTGCTGGGATCGCAACACTGTTTCAAACCGTGGGCCTTGGCCCAATCGGTGCGCGATTGCCGATCATGCAAGGGACGAGCTTTGCTTTTGTCGGAGTTCTAGCAGGCGTGGCAGCGACCCAAGGTTTAAGCGTCGCGCTGACTGCCTGCCTGATTGGCGGAGCGATCCATTTTCTTCTTGGTGGCGTGATACAGCATCTGCGCTTTTTGTTTCCACCCTTGGTCACGGGCCTCGTGATCCTTGCCATTGGGCTTTATTTGATCCCGGTTGCGATCAAATACGCAGCTGGCGGAGCGGCAAGCTTTCAAATGGAGGCTGAAAGCTTTGGGTCGATGATGCACTGGTCTGTTGCGCTATGCGTTGTGCTGGTTTCCCTGATCCTAAAGTTCTTTACCAAGGGAATTATAAGCAATGCAGCTATTCTCATTGGTCTGGTTGCAGGCTATGTGCTGGCTTTCGCCTTGGGCATGGTGAATTTCGGTGCCGTATCAAAAGCGGCTGTTTTTATGGTGCCACAGGCCTTTCCGTATGGGTTTGAATTCAGCCTTGGTGCTGTCATCGCCGTGACACTTGTCAGTATTGTATCGGCCATCGAAACGGTCGGAGATGCATCGGCTACCACCAAAGCTGGCGCAGGGCGTGAAGCTACGGATGCCGAAATTTCTGGGGCAACCTATGCTGACGGCCTTGGAACGGCTGTAGCAGCAGTGTTTGGTGGCCTTCCCAACACATCCTTTAGCCAGAATGTTGGCATTGTTGGCATGACGGGCATCATGAGCCGCCATGTCGTCACCATTGGTGCGCTGTTCCTGATTGTGTGCGGGCTACTGCCAAAAGTTGGCGCGATTATTGCATCTATGCCTTTGCCTGTCTTGGGCGGTGGTGTGATCGTGATGTTCGGTATGGTTGCGGCTGCGGGTCTAAATGTGTTGAGCGAGATCAACATGAATCGTCGCAACATGGTCATCATCGCGGTGTCGCTGGCTGTTGGTCTGGGTCTGAACCTTGTGCCTTCGGCGGTACAGTACCTGCCCGGTGTGGTTAAAACCCTCATGACAAGTGCAGTGGCGCCAACGGCGTTGGTTGCGATTGTGTTGAATCTGGTCCTTCCTGACGAGATTTGATAGGATTGATGCATCTGGCCATGTCCAGGGAATAGCCCCGGGCATGGTTCCTTATCCATATAATATATGATGTCAAAAGAAGCAGAACACTTGCTCTGCTTCTTTTTTCGTGTCCCAATATCCCAAACTAGGGAGAGCTGTGATGAAAGATGACAATTTCCTGCGGGCAAACAATGCGCGCCACTTGTGGCACCCAATGGGGCATCCTGGGGACGCTATGGCGCATGCCCCGACCATCATTACCGGGGCGCATGGTTCGGTTATCGAAGACATCGATGGCCACAAGGCCGTTGATGCGGTAGGTGGCTTGTGGTGTGTAAACCTTGGGTACTCTAATGATGTGGTCAAAGAGGCGATCGCAAAGCAGTTGTATGATCTGCCCTACTATTCGGCTTTTTCTGGCACTTCGAACCCGGCTGCAATTGAGGCGTCTTATGCTGTGCGTTCATTCTTTGATCCGGACGGAATGGCGCGCGTGTTTTTCACCTCGGGCGGTTCAGATGCTGTCGAGACCTGCTTACGTCTGGCGCGCCAGTATCACCGGCTGCGCGGTGAGCATGGGCGCACTAAGTTTTTGTCACTTAAAAAAGGCTATCACGGCACGCATTTCGGGGGCGCATCGGTCAACGGCAACAGCCGGTTTCGCACAGCTTACGAGCCGCTGCTGGCAGGTTGCTTTCATTTGCCCAGCCCCTATTCCTATCGCAATCCATTCAATGAGGTGGACCCCGCGACGCTCGCGCAGAATATTGCTGCCGCGATGGAAGATGAGATCCAGTTTCAGAGCCCCGGAAGCATTGCTGCTTTTATCATGGAGCCAATTCAGGGGGCTGGCGGTGTGATCGTGCCGCACGAGACCTTTATGCCGCTGATGCGCGAGATTTGCACGCGGCATGGGATTCTAATGATTGCGGATGAGGTTATCACCGGTTTTGGCCGCACAGGTGATTGGAGTGGCAGCCGTCACTGGAAGGTAGAACCCGATATGATCAGCTGCGCTAAGGGCATTACCTCTGGCTATTTCCCAGTTGGTGCTGCCCTGATGAGTGAGGCTGTTGCAGATGTTTTCGAAAAGTCGGATGCGGATGGCGGCATCTTTCACGGCTATACCTATTCTGCGCACCCGGTCGGTGCAGCGGCCGTGACTGCTTGCCTGTCCGAGACGATCCGATTGGATACAAGAGCCAATGCCGGCCTGCGCGGGGCGCAACTTTATGATGGGTGTATGGCACTCAAAGACAAATACGACATCATTGGCGATGTACGCGGCGGGCACGGTCTGATGACTGGGGTTGAGCTTGTCAGTGATAAAGGGGCTAAAACGCCTATGGATCCGACTACGATGAAGCGTGTTCACGCTGCGGCCTATGATGCCGGGGTTATGGTGCGGGTTGGCGGCAACACGATAATGATGTCCCCGCCGCTCGTAATTACTGAGGCAGAGATCGATACGGTGTTAGCAGGAATTGAGGCAGGTTTGAACGCCGCCTAAATCGGGCATGACGGATTCTGGCACGAAAAACTGCCAAGATCGTATTGCAATCTGTATCTAATTAACCTGTGATATTTTTTGAAAAACTTGCTATCTTAAGGATCGTCTTATCAACGTTTTCTGCTGCGCCGACGTTGCCGGTTGAAAGCACTTTCAAGCCAGACAGGCGCCATTTTCAGCGATTTTCGCAGCGTTTGAGCCGCCTGAGCGGTGGTTTGACCGATTATGGGCAGACTCCGCCTCATGCTGCGAGCCTCCTGCGCATCGTGACGCCAACTTTGATTGCGGAGATCGCCAAAAAAACAGAGGTTTCAATGCCTTGCAAGATCATAAAAGCGCCCTCCCGTGGGGAGGGGCGGGCGCTGCGCTGCCTGCGGCCGCGCGAAAGCTACGCTATGCAGAGGTCTTAGTCATTGCCTTTCTTTGTTGACGACATCTCGGGATCGCGGGCTTTGGCCTTATTCTTTGTCGGGGACCGGGCATCGATGATCGTCGCATCCACATACGTGCCCGAGCGCAGCGCCACGCCCTTGTCGGCAAAGTAGGCGTTTACCTCAGCAAACAGTTTCTCGGTCAGCTGATGCTTTTCCAGCAGATGGCGGAAATTGAGGATGGTGGTCTCGTCAGGAATACAATCATCGCCCAGCTCGATCCCGGCAAAACGGCGCATCGCCTCGCTGTCCTAGAGGCTTTCCTGGGCCATGGGATCGCTCAGCGCGTACCAGCTTTACAGGAAGTACACGCGCAGCATCGTCTTGAGCGGCATCGGCGGGCGGCCGCCCGTGGGGCCCGCCTTCGGATAGAACGGGTCAATCAACGCCAGTAGCCGACCCCAAGGCACCAACGCGTCTATCTCCGTCCGGAATATCTCCCGCCGCGTCACCTTCTTCTTCACCGCGCCACGAAGGCCGGGAATGGCTGGCTGCTTGGGCATCGGTGGGCTCCTCTGTCGTCCGTCAAAACCTATCAGATCACGCAGAAAAGGGGAGGTTCTTCAGAGAGTCCTTGAGGCGTCGGTTTTGTTAAGCCATGTCCTTCATCTCAGCGATAAAGGACGCATGCATCCCGCCAAACTTCGCGCGCCATTTATAGAAGCTTGCGCTGCTCATGCCATGCGCGCGAAACAGCTCAGAGACGGGCGTGCCACCTTCAGCCTACTTCAAAACCGCCATGATCTGCGCGTCGCTAAATCGTCCATTCTTCATCGTAAATCTCCTCAGATATCTTGCCGAGTAAATTCTACTTTTGAACACCACTAATTTTAGGGGGGATTACCGGTAGACGAGCGTGGTTCAGTCCTTTTCTGCATGTTTGTCCGTCGCGGCGCTCATCTTGAGTGCCTTGTTCCAGAACCCCTGCTCGGTCAGTTCCGGATAGGCTAGTGTCCATTCCGCTTTCAGCTTTGGATAGCGCTTGTAGAGTGTCATAATCAATCTCGCCGCTCGCCAGCTTTCCGTACATGCGCGGGACTTGTTGTGGCGCACCGTATAGGATCTGCGCGCAGCTGCATCAAAGTAAGTGGCCTGTGCGGCCCCCCAATGCCTGCGTATTGCCCAACGGTCTTCGGACGTTACGGCGATGTGATTTCCGATGTGGCGCCAACCGGGGATCAACAGTCCGTTGAGTGTTAATTTCATAGCAAGGCGCATGAGACGGTTGTCGGGGTTCAGACGCTTGCGTTCGGCGGGGGCGGTGGCACAGGGCTGCCATTTCTCGATCTGGCGCAATTTGCCCAGTTCGCCGCGGCGCGTGGCCGTATCTGCATTGTCTGCAAAGAACTGTGGCCCACGAATGACGTCTTCTATGGCAATGTTGACTGCCTCCATCGTCTCATAATGACACGTCACGAAAGTTCGGCCCCAGAACAATAGAGCCATTTTGGCAATGCCGCGCGCACCGATATCCATCGACGGTAGGCTGAGGTGATGGGCTAGATGGCTTCGCAAATCCAGATACCACGTCAGCGGAGAATCTTTTTCGGTAAAGCTTTCCTGAAATGATACCACACCGGGCAGGGTGCAAATGTTGAAATCATGCACGAGGCTAAAACTGACGTCATCGCCGCGAACAAAGAACGGGAAGGGCAGGTGTTTGACGTGTTCCAGTGGGAAGGCAAAGAACCACCAGCCACCATAGAAATTGTCGGGCGTACGCGGGGTGGACGCATATTCCACCGCGAACACCTGCCTTGGATCACGCAGATCGGTGCCGCCATAGAGCGGCTTGCAACCCGCATCGAACACGGCACCGTTTTCCCAAAACGCCCAAGCATGGCGTGTTGAAATCATTGCACCCGCCACGGCCGTTCCGGGATCAGTGGCATAGGCAAGAAAAATCCACGTACGATCAAATGCATCCGTTAGGGTAGAGGCATCGTCATCCATGAACAGACAATGGCTGAAGCCACGGGCGCGTGCTTCTAACAGGCCACGGGTAAAACCGCCCGCCCCGCCCAGATTTTCGTTTTCGATGGGGGTAACATTGGCAGTGGCCTGAATGCCCGCCGACTTGCCATTGTCAACTACGAACATGTGCATGTGATCACCAAAGCGCGATGTGGCGGCAAAGTCCTCAAAGCGGGCCACGGTTTTGCGCACGGCCTCTTCGCGGCGGAAGGTGGTGACAGATAGCGCCAGCTTGGGCTGTTGGCGTGGCGCTTGCAGAGTATCCCATGCCGCATAGGTTAGACGGCCTGCCTCCAATGCGCGGATCTCGAAAAACAACACACCATGTTCGGGTGTTTGTCCGGTCAGTGGAATATCAAAACGCTGCGTTTGATCGGGGTCCAGCGTCACTACTTCGTTTACCAGACGCCCCCAAGACCGGTTGGCATAGGTCATAAACACGGTCACCTCAACAAGACCTGCACCGTTAATCTGCAAACCGATGTTGTTCAGATTACAATGGGTGGCCCATTTTCCGATGTTGAATAGGTTGAAATAGGTGTCAAACTGGATGTGGGCATCTGCGTTAAACCAGATTTCGCCCGTGCTTTGCGACTGATTTGCCTTGTGCAACAGCCGCACAAATAAGTCACGCTCGGAACAGATTTCAGGATCTGGCCAGACTACTGGCTGCAAGACGGTCAGTCCTTCAGGCAGAGGAAACAGCGTTTGGGTCGCATTCTGCATTGTTCGTGTTGAGTTATCGATTAGAATAGATGCCGCACGAGAAACATCGTTGTGCGGACTTTGCATTGTATCAGTCATTTTGAGAAATCTCAATTCTGGACAAAAGACGACCTGTCAGCATTATGCTGTCCTCTATGGTTAGTTGGCCTAAATTACCAAACTCGGGATGGTCAGGGCGGGTTGGGAAAAAGGCACCCTCTAGGGAGGGGTTGAATTCGTTTTTAAGCCAGCGGTTGGCTTCTATGAAATGATCCATGATCATGCGTGCGGTGTCCGCGGGCATGATTGGGCGCGGACGCTGTGGCAGCGCGCTTATAAATGGGGTCAATTTGGTGCGTTGCGGATTGGGTTGGCCATTTTTGATAAACGGAACATCCGTATGTAGACGGCGCAGATATTCCAGTGCCGGTGCTGACAGCCCGCGGTTGTCGGCGGGCGAAGGAGTAAAGCCTTCCATGTCGGGCTCCCAAGTTTTCTGTACTATGCCCATGAAATCCACCAGAATATTACCCTGAATAAAATCCACCGGGGAAAACCGGCGCACAACTATATTCTTTTTGCCCCAGATTTCGATCCATTTGGACAGCGTTCGGCGGTAATAAAGATACGGCATGGGCGTATCAGGGCTGAGGCAGACTTTTATGAAATCATTAAAGGTCTCGCGGTTGAAACCTCGGCGCATGTATTCGCCGTACATCGACAACAGCGCATCGTCTTGGCGCCGCAGGTAGCAGACGATTTGGATTTCATCGAAATGCTGCGACAAAAACTCTTTGAGGTTTCTGATCTCGCCCAGAGTATGGATATTGCCCATTAAATTTTCCGACGACATGACCATTGTATTCACATGATCCGGCAGGTTGGCTTTGTGCTGCTCGATGCGCTCGGACACCTTTCTACGGAAGTTTGCTACGTCTGCTTGGCTGTTCAATCCGTAATCACGTGCAAAGTCATGAAGCTCTTTGGCGCAAACAAAGAACAAGGTGATGTGGTTGGCATCAGGTGCCAAAACTTTTCCGTAGGCGATACCGCGATCATGTAGCCAAGACGTGTTTTCCTCGAAACTGTTTTGGATAAGTGTGGATGCGGTCTTTGGAGAACCAATATGACAGATAAGTTTCACTTTTGGCCTTTTTCGTATGATTATAGTGACTTGTCATGTGAAGTGCATCACAAAAATCTGGTAATACTGATTTCTTACAATTAGATTTTACATGTCAAAGACTGGTATTGATTAACATCCATATACCTTTTTAAAAGCACATATGTCTGCTGTAGGACGTAGCGCATTTGCACTGAAAATCTCTTCACAGGTGGCGGTTAATGGTTAAAGAAATAGCTGGATATAAGTCGTTTTACCACCCCCTATTACAAATCGTTCCCCAGTTGACCAACCTGTTACGAACCACTTTGAAGAGACAAAAAGATTGCTACAATAACCTTTCACCATGAAAGGCAGTAACGATCTGACCTTTGGGGGCAACGACAATGAAAGCCTGTTGGGCAACAAAGACGATGACGTGATCAGCGGCGATAGCCACGACCTGATCAAAGGTGAAGATAAAAAATCTCGTCGGTTTGGCTAAGGCGGGAATGATCTGATCTGCATTGTGGACTGGGATCATGTCTATCATCAGTGGAGTAGAAGCCATGCTTGCGTGCGTGGGTGATAACACTAACCTGAACCTGTTTCACGGGACACCTAAGCGGTTTCTGTTTTGGCCTTGATAAACGCGTGAGGCGATTTTCATTGCAGGCCGCTGTATGGATAATTTTCATTATACTCTTTGATCCAATTTCCTATTAATTTCAAAGTGGTTTCCGCATCAGGCACAGGGTTATCACAGACGTAGTTGCGCCCGAGCTGACGCTCAAGTTCTTGGATGCGGCTTTCCATTTCACGAACGGCTTTGGTGCTGGTTACGCGGTCATCCTCTGTCACAACGATACTGCCCCCTTCAAGCATCAGATTGCGCCAACGATATAGTAAACTGGGAGCAACGCCATTGCGGCGGGCAGCGGCGGAAGTGCTCTCGCCGTCATACATGGCCTACTCAACGATCCAAAGCTGTTCAGCCGCAGGCCAGCCCCGACGGCGACCGCCGTCGATAGCAATTTCAATGTCAGTTATAAGCATATGCTGTTTCTAAATGTTCCGTTGCGGATGATCATATAGATTCTGACTGGCCTGCCTTTTTCATGGCAAGATTGTTTTTTGGTTACATTCGGAAGGACGCTCAACGCTGATCCAACTTCATAGCCGGGCGACGACGATACCAAAAGTACGGGTATAGATGCCGGTGCATGATGCGCCTGCTTGGATTCTGACGAAGCGGTACGGCATAACCCAACAGACGGCTTGGAAGTGGCGCAAGCGCGATAGCGTACAAGATCGGAGCCACTCAGCGCATCGACTGCAAACGACCCGGACCCCGGCACAGGAAGCTGTTTCGGTTTCTTTGCGCAGGACATGCTTGTGTCGCTGGATGACCTGCTGGCTGTGGTTTGGGAGTTCCTGAACCCTGATGCCCCACGCTCAGGACTGGATCGCTGCCTGCTTCGGCACGGCGTTGGTATTTTGCGTGACCTGAAGGCAAAAGACGCCCGCCCCAAGCACAGCGGCTTCAGGCATACCAGCCGAGCTACATCCGCATTGACGTAAAAACCTGCCACAGGTAGCGGGTCAGAGCTCCTGGCGCTATCTGTTCGTTGCGATTGATCGGGCCACGCGATGGGTTTTTATCTGCATCTACAACACTAAGACGACTGCCAGCGCCCGCCGCTTCCTGCGAGATCTTGAACGTGCCTGTCCCATCCACATTCGAACCATTCTCACAAACAAAGGAAAAGAGTTCACCGACCGGCCGTTTGGTCTACGCAAGCAGGTAGCAACGGGGAAGCATGAGTTCGACCAACTCTGCGCTGAATTGGATATCGAGTTTCGTCAGATACGGCCCAGATCGCCCCAAACCAACGGGAGGGTTGAGAGGTTTAATGGACGCATTGAGGACGTGCAAAGCCACCACTTCCGATCGGGCAAAGAACTGGATGCTACGCTGCATTGCTTCGTCTGGCTCTACAATCAGCAGCTTCCGCAGGTCAGCCTTGGGCTGTAAGTCCCCCTTGTAAGCCATGAATGGCTGGCACAAACTTAAACCGGAGCCGTTCAAGAAACAGCCATACTACCTCACAGGATGTGACAACTAGTCTTTAGACTACTTGGTCAAGCCAAGGTGCTCGGCCGAAATGGGAGCCAGTTCACGACTTTGTCAGCCGAATTAAGGTTTAATTTCCGCAGAAAGAAAGGAGCGGTTACCGCCGCCGAAGCCTCGTCGAGAGCAAAATGAATTGCAAACAGCTGACGTTACGGAGCCTCATGGCGAAGGCCTCCGGTCGGTAGGTTATAAATCCAAACCTACAGCGCCGTGCTAAACTCTTACCCCACCCGCAGAATCCTTATCACAAGGACCACAAGATAAATCCGCCCGAGCCGATCTCATCCTAATTTAGGTAATAAAGCCATGCAAAACCCTAATTTTTTGCTTCATATAAAGTTAAGTATGGCCGTCTAAGCTAGAAGGGATAAGCTTGGAAATTTAACAAATGGCTATTGCAATTAACAATGTTGACGATATTGCGGAGACTGTTGTGCCGGACGCTCCTCACCGCGTTCTCATTGTCGATGACAGCAAGTTGCACCGGCGCATTTTGTCAAGCTCTGTTAAGCGCTGGGGATTTAAAGTCTTCGAGGCCGCTTCCGGCGAGGAAGCGATCAAAATTTGCGATAGTATAGCCCCGGACATTGTGATCAGCGACTGGATGATGCCCGGCATGAACGGTCTAGAATTTTGCGATGCATTCCGCATGATAACCACGGACAGGTATGGCTATTTTATTCTCTTATCGTCAAAAGGCGAAAAAAACGAAGTCGCTATGGGCCTAGAGGCAGGAGCCGATGATTTCCTCACAAAACCAGTTGATGCAAACGAACTACGCGCTCGGATAGCGGCGGGTGAACGAATTTTGAGGATGCAGCGTGAGCTGACAGAAAAGAATCGACTGATCACTGACACGCTTTCAGAACTTCAGCGTCTATACGTCTCTCTCGACAATGATCTGTTGGAGGCAAAGAAGCTGCAGCAGTCACTCGTAAAAGACAAATATAAATCTTTTGTCACAGGTGAAGTGAGTTTGCTGTTGCAGTCTAGCGGACATGTCGGCGGGGATTTGGTTGGGTATTTTCCTGCGGGTGAAAACCACTTGGGATTGTTTTCTTTAGATGTGTCAGGCCACGGTATCAGTTCTGCTTTGATGACGGCGCGATTGGCTGGGTATTTGTCAGCTTTTGCGCCTGATCAAAACGTCGCTCTGACTCGGGCTGCCGATGGAGCTTACAACTTTCTACCCCCAGAGCGCGTGATCGCGGCGCTGAATGAACTGGTGCTAGATGAGATGGAGACGGAACATTATTTCACTCTGATGTTGGCTGACGTCAATCTTGCAACGGGCCATGTGCGAATGTCTCAGGCTGGTCATCCACATCCTGCCATCCAGCGAGCAGATGGCAGGATCGAGCAAAACGGTCCAGGCGGTTTCCCGGTTGGATTACTGCCTGGAATTTCATTCACTCAATTTGAAGCGCAGCTTGAACCGGGCGACCGATTGTTCTTGTTGTCAGACGGGATAACGGAATGCCCTGCCAAAGACGGTAATATGCTAGAGGAAGCTGGGCTTGGGCGGCTTTTGACTGAACTGAAAGACACAACCGGTCCCGCAGTGTTCGAAGCGATGCTACGTAAGCTCGCAAATTTCTCAGGTACACAGGATTTTCCTGACGATGTATCAGGAGTTATGTTCGAATATCACGGACCAAACTAGGTTCATGGTTCATTAATCGGCTTGATGTTGAAGCGTTATCATGGCTCTAAACCCATATTGATTTGACCGTAAGCGTTTGTTGAACCCGCGCTAATGGATTTGCTGGAAGTGATCTAAGTGTCCACCATGGATAGTGGACACTGTGGGGCAGTCTATGAGCGGACGTAAGAAGCGATTTTGGTTGGATGATGAGAGGCGCGAGATTTGTGATCAGGCGACGGCCCTAGATGTTTCGGTTGCCCAAGTTGCGCGCCGCTATGCGGTGAATGCCAATCTGATCCATAAATGGTCGAAGGATCCACGTTTCGCTCCGGCTGCAGCCGCCGTTGACGATAATTTTGATATAGCCGTATTCCTGCCTGTCTAGGTCAACGTAGCTGCACCATCTGTTGTGCTGGTGACCGAGGCGGCATCGGCGACACCAACATCAGCTTTGTCAGCCAACCGCGTGGACATCACGTTGTCAGATGGACGGTGGGTCTTAGTGGAAGGTTCAACGGCCTTGGCCTCTGTGGTGGGCTTTGAAGTGGTCCTGCATTTCAGGACAGTTTTGCGGTATAGCTAAGATGCATCGTGTTTATGTTCATGCCGCTTTTCGTATTTCTGTTTGGCAGAAGTATGCCGCGTCTGGCGTTCTCTTGTCGAGGGC
>Ga0206126_10004466_pt1 | contig 13473 bp, 11 predicted proteins | sample Helgoland_Spring_5_FD_148621 | JGI IMG/M metagenome (GOLD analysis project Ga0206126, IMG submission 148621) | Pelagic subsurface seawater microbial communities from Kabeltonne, Helgoland, North Sea - Helgoland_Spring_Bloom_20160412_1 | ecosystem: Environmental > Aquatic > Marine > Epipelagic ...
CCTGCAAAGCCACAGGCATCTCAGGAAATAATTTCTTAAACCTATTTAAAAAAGCCCTCACTAATGGAGTATTGTTAGTATCAGATCCATCTCGCCTTTGTGGCCAGCCAACTACCACCTTTTCTACCTCTTCTTTTTCAAAATATTGGGTTAAAAAATCGAAAATGTGATGGGTTAATAACGCATCGAGTGGTGTAGCTATGATCCCCAAAGGGTCCGTAGTGGCTATACCACTTCGCTTCGAACCATAATCTATTGCTAAAATGCGTCCCATTAGTTATCGGCTGAGTGCTGCTTAATCTCAGCCCATATTTGTTTTTCCATTGCGATCGCCTTTGGAAACAGAAGTTGATCCTCTATTTCGGCATGAAACTGTAAAAGCTGATCAAATACCTGAAATTCTTTCTTGACAAGACCCAAGATGAATGCTGTCTCCGGGAGTTCCGCTACCAACGCCCTCATACTTTTCATTTCATCTTCATCTTTATGATCTTTAGCTATGGTTGCTAAATTAATCTCCCTCAGCCGATATAATTTTTTTAAGGGATTGATCACTTTACCTTGTTTTATCCCCACTAAAGTCTTAATGTAATCAAATAATCCATCTTCCTCCTCATGGATATGGGTAACGAAATCTTCAAAAAAGAGTGGAAATACTAATTTAAGATCTCTAATCAGCGGTGCTGGACCTTTTAACTTATCAATTAAAGCACCAATATAGGGTAAACATTCCTTGATGAAAGTAACATGTGATTGTTTTAAATAGTTAATGAGCTCCCCTAAAGAACCTTTTTTGAGATCTTCATAAGTTGATTTTGTATTGAACTCTTCTAATTCAAAAGCTTTTACAATCGCTTTTTGGTTCCATTTGAATGCTTTACAAACCTCCGCTAAAGATCGATCATAATGTACTTCGAAATCGACACCTAAACTGTGCAAAACCCTCCCATGAGTAGGGTTTTCTGCAAGAAGCATTGAAATCGTTTTGTCTATCATTTGCATGGTACTACAAATATAAAAATTCGAAAATCATCCACACCAAAAAAAAATCAAATTTCAAAAGCCTGCCTCTAATATTTTATTTTGACCGATCTTTACATTTTTAAATGAAGAGTATATTATGCAAAATTCGCGAGCTAGTCAAACCAACAAATTACTCCTTTACATAAGTCTCTCGATCTGCCTAGGTGTGCTTATTGGTACCCAAATAACTGGACTAGACGCTGAAAAAACATTTTTCAATAAAAATTTCAATAAATTAAAAAAAATTATATATTATATTGAAGAGGACTATGTAGATGAAGTGTCGGAAGATGAAATGGTAGAAACAGTCATTGAGGAGATGCTTGCCAAATTAGATCCTCATTCATCTTATATCAATGCCGAGAATAGTGATTATATGAACGCGCAACTCCAAGGTAATTTTGACGGCATTGGTATTGAATTTAATATTTTTCATGATACTATAAACGTAATATCTCCGCTCAGTGGTGGCCCCTCAGAAAAATTAGGGATAAAATCAGGTGATAAAATCATCCGTGTGAATGAAGATATTGTTGCTGGCGTTGGAATGAAAAATAGTGATGTGGTCAAAAGATTAAGGGGGCCCAAAGGATCTAGCGTAGCTGTTTATATCCAACGCCATGGACGAAAAGAATTGCTCAAATTTAATATTGAAAGAGACGTTATTCCACAATATTCAGTAGATGCCCATTATATGGTGGATGATGAAATAGGTTATATTAAAATAAGTAGATTTTCAGCTACCACCTTTAAAGAATTCAAAGTAGCCATTGAGGCCTTGAACCAAATGAATATGTCCAAACTTATCTTAGATCTTACAGGCAATCCTGGAGGCTACATGGACCGAGCAATCTCAATGGTAGATGAATTTCTCGAAGAAAATAAAATGATCGTTTATACCAAAGGGAAACAAGATCGGTTTAATAATACCCACCTATCAACTCCTCGTGGAACCTTTAAAAAGGGTGCATTAATTGTGCTCGTTGATGAAGGCTCGGCATCCGCCTCAGAGATTGTTGCTGGTGCATTACAGGACCATGATCGAGCCCTCATAGTAGGGCGTCGAACTTTTGGTAAAGGGCTGGTTCAAATGCCTATTGATCTTGGAGATGGCAGTCAATTAAGATTAACCATCTCAAGGTATTATACCCCCAGCGGTAGGTGCATTCAAAAACCTTATGAAAATACGCCAACCGAATACCGCGAAGAATATTATGAACGGTTTGCCAATGGTGAGATGTTCGTTAAGGACAGTATGCAAATCAATGATACCTTAATTTATAAAACCGAAAACGGTAGAACAGTTTATGGAGGCGGGGGCATCGTCCCAGATTATTTTGTGCCCTACGATACCAGTCATAATAGTGCCTATTTGAATGCATTATTTACCTCAAACACCCTCGCCGAATATGCCTTGTCCTATGCTACGGCGAATGAAAAATATTTAAAAGAATTGGGATTACAGAAATTTATTTCTGATTATCAAATAAGCACACAGCAGTTGAGAGAAATCCAATTGCAAGCCAATAAGAATGGTGTCGTCTTTAATCCCTCTCAATTTAAACTTTCAAAAGAACGACTGCAACTTTTAATAAAGGCTTACATTGGACGTCGAATTTGGAAAAGTGAAGGTTTTTATCCTGTTTATAACAATGGAGATGAGATTTTCATGCATGCTAAGACCTTATTTGATCTGGCTGATCCACTTATTTCCCATTGAGCATAATCTGTGATATTTACCCTAAAAACAATTTAATAGCCCCCCATCTATGTCTGTTTTGAAGGTTGTTCGCTCCTTGCAGAAAAATCTATTTGGCCTCATTTCAAGTAAAATTCAGCATTTCTTTAATCTTGACATCTGTTTTTCAGTGAATTTATATTAGTTTTACTTGATTATAATAAATAAAGCAATGAACATTCAAAATAGTAAACTAACCTTTTTAGACCTTTGGGCAGTAACCATGCAATGGCTAATCATCGCATTTTTAATTATTTCCATTTTATCAGTAGTGATTTATTGGATCGCATATAGTACCAAAAAATCGATGAAGGCGAAACATGAAATTGCCAGCGAATCCGAGATTAAAGTGCTCCGCTTTGCCCAAATTATGATTGCATTGTCTATTTTCTGTTCAGTAAATATCCTGCAAGAAGACATTGTCGAAAGGGCCCCTATGCCGTGGTTTGCCATCAGAGCTTTTATGGGTCTCTGCTTTGGGACACTATATGGTTACGTTGCTCACCTAATATTTACCTATTACTACCCCGGAAAAATTAGTGCTCGTCTTGAAAAATTGAGGTATACCCCAAGAATCAATCCAACCACTGGGAACAAGATGAAATTGCTTAGTGAGGAAGAAGAGGATGCCTATCTAGATGAAGGGCAGCAAGCTGAAGAAAATGTTTTTTCCGTGGATTACGATGTATGGATTGATCAAGAAACAGGCTACACGCACATAGAGAAATACAAAGGCCATCTCAATGCACATGAATGTGATAATTGCGGTTTTCGAACCTTGCGTCTCGTAAAAGAAGAAGTAATAGAGGAAGCAACAGAATTTTGGGACGGTAGTATAAGTCAAGAATTTTCGTGTTCTTATTGTGGCCGAGTTAAAAGAAAAACGGTTGCCCTAACTTTTAAGGTCAAAGAGAATACGTCTGATACCGCCCGATTGATATCTAACCCGCTGGCCAATAATAAAGAAGTAGAAGCCGTTAAAATTGAGATCTTTAGCAATAAAGGAGATACCAAAATGTTTAACTTTCAAAATATTGAACAAGCACAAAAATTTTTGGAAGAGTTTGACTTTGAAAAAATAGAAGATGAAGACTGATAACTGATCAACGCTTTTTTATTTTTAGATGATGACAAATCCCATGATTAACCCAGCCAAAATCACAAAGGGTGCTGGGATTTTAGTAAAGAATAAGATCCCAAACGTACCTAAAATTAACCCGTAATTTGTTCCTGAAATAGGAATGGGTTCTAACAAGTAGAGGGTCGCTGCGATTACCAAACCTGAACTGACTGCATTAATTCCCTCCAAAGAAGCTTTAATCACTCGATATCTTTTGACATCTTCCCAAAACTTTGAAACAAAGAAAATAAGAAAAGTACCCGGCAAAAAAATACCTGCTGCTGCAAGTAGGCCTCCTAGAATTTGTCCTCCCGTACCCAAATCAGACATAATCAGGGCACCCAAATAAGCAGCAAAAGAAAATGTAGGTCCTGGCACTGCTTGAACAAGGGCGTAACCAGAAATAAACTCTTCGGAGGTAAGCCACTCTTTAAATTCCACCAATTCCGTAAAGAGCAAAGGAATGAGGACTTGACCTCCACCAAAAATTAAAGACCCATTACGGTAAAAATTTTCGAAAATCTTAACGGGAAGAAAATTAAAAAATGTGCCAAATATTCCTGCTATTGATAAAACGGCGGCCCAAGCTATAAAGTGGGTCCAATTAATATTCAATGGTAATTTTTCAGACTCGGGTTGCTGTTTGTATTTAAAAGCAGTTACACAACCTCCTAACAATAATAAAACAGGAAAAGCATAAGGCGAACGTAAATAAAAGGAACAAACTGCAGCAAAAGCCATCAAGAGGTAACCTTCCTTACTCGAAACCACACTACTTGAAATTCGATAGGCCGAATAAGCAACAATCCCCACCGCCATAGGCTGAACATATCTCAAAAATTCTAAAGATATATTTTGATCATTAAAAACATCAACGGTTAGCGCCGCCGCCATCATCAATAATACTGCCGGTAATGCCCAAACCAAAAGCGTTAAATAAGCCAATTTAGATCCCCCTATCTTATAACCCAACGCTGTTATTGTTTGTGTGGAAGTAGGACCAGGTAAAATTTGACACAAGGCAAAAAGCTCAATCAAATCCGTTTCTGATAAATAAGCCCGCTTTTTAACCATCATATCCAAAAACATAGCAATATGAGCTTGAGGTCCCCCAAATGCTGATACCGATAGTATTAGAACATCACGTAAAAAAATGATATATCGTACCCGTCGAATAGTCAATTAATTGCTACTATTTTAATAATTGGATTGGGACTTCACTTGAAAACTTGAGACAAAACCTTCAATGACTTAATCTCACCAAAATTTTCCATATGAAGACCATAGTAATTAATAATGTGTTTTAATGCCGTACTTCTTAACATTCCTGTAGTCGGCTCGCTGGTATAGCATTCCGATCGGATAATATTATTCAAATATATATAAAGTGGTGAACTTAAATTCTCCTTAAAGGGGAGTAAACGCTCAACTGACTGAATAAAAAAACCTAAATATCTGGCATATTTTATTGAGAAATAAACATGAAAAGACTCAAAGCCCTCTTTTAATCCATCAAAAATAATAATTTCATTCTTTAAGAACTGATACAGGTCCCGATTCTCACCTCGTTCATGAAATAAGGTTTTGCTCAGAAGTTCGGTACAAAACATCACCATGGCACTTTTTTTTAAATTAATCTGAAAAGAGGGGGTCAAATGACGAATTTTAAACTCATTGAGCCGATAAAGGTCTGCTTTAGGAGATTTATAAGCCACCAACTCAAGTATATTTAAAGACTGAAAAAAGCCTATGCTCTTTTTTGATCTAACACTTCGGACTCCATTAAGTATGAAAGATTGAAACCCATACTCTTTGGTCAATATATTGATGATGATAGATGACTCCTTATACTTAATATAATTTATCACGATACCCTCTGTTTTGATGATCATCTCACAATAGCAAATTTTCCAACCCATTTTTCCAACCCATTTAAGTCTGTAACAAAGACTAAATAGATTCCATTTAATAACTGCTCCCCATTAAACTTTATCAAATCCCAAGAGGCCGTACTTCCATTGGCTTGGGTCTCATATAAAATTGTCCCCTCAATCGTAGCAAACTTTATTAAGGCATCCCCGACGATCCCAGAAATAATCAGATCTCCGTCATAATCAGCCGTAATGGGATTGGGATAGATGGTAATCTGACTGTTTGATGATAGAGGTGCCGATGAATTGGTTTGGTAAGAAACTAAGCCCTCTTCCGTTAATACGAAGAGAACGCCTGATTGACCATCATAAGCTAATTCAAAAATCATATTTGAAGGTAAAAATGAATTTTCACTGGTAAAATGATGCATCTGCGTCTGAAATGTTTTGCTAAAGGCCCATAAACCTCGGTCGCTACCCAACCACAATCGATCTCCGCCATCAAATGCCACGGCAGTAACATTTTCATCTTCAAATAAGACTTCACTCTCAAAATAAGGTACATACGCTTGCATTTCTTCGGAAATGAAAGAGGCATCTATAAAATAAGCCGGGCCCCCTTTCGTTGCCATCCAAAGCTCATCATCACGATTCACCTCAATATCATTAACTGCAGTTGAAGGGGTATTCGATGAGGGCCCCAACCCCCAAATTAAATTTTTTGAAGGATCAAAAGCTTTAACTCCATAACCCTCAATGGAACTATTTTTAATCCATAATACATTTTCGGATGACCCCTTTAAGGACAACGGGGTAGTAGTCCCCAATTGATCGCTAGATAAAAAAGAAAGGCTTTCTCCATCAAAGCTGCCTAAAGGTACCTGACTCATATAATTAGTAAACCATAAAAAATCATCTGTAGACCACATATCGGTAATCCAAGCATTATTTAATTCTGGATCAGTAAGTAGTTTTGCACCGGAATAATCATACAAGCCCTGTCCATGAGAGGATAAAAACAACTGACCCCTAAACTGGACTGCCCCGGAAATATTATTGAAGCCCTCAATCTCGTGCACCTCCCATTGATCTCCGCTAAATACGGAATAACCCTCGATAGTTTCAGTGAGTGATGTATCTGGATCAGGGGCATGGAAGACATATAAATCGTCTCCAATGAAATCCATTCCTGATATATTATCGTATATAGGACCATTGGGTCTCACCTGTTGATCCATATCTTTAGTGATATGGATCAAACCCAAATCTCCATCAGCAATCCAAAATTCTTCTCCATTCACTATGAGTTCATGACCCAAACTAAAGCGCTCTTGTATTAAGGGCACAACGACTCTCTCTGCCATTTCATAAACCCCTTGATCTGATAAAAAATAGGTATTTTGATTCGTTGAAATCACTTGATTCATTACTTCTGGCAAGAGTAACAAGGTATCCCATACCTCATTGGATTTCACATATAAATAATCTTCATTTAAAACCGTTAGAGCATCCGAAAGCTCAAATATACTCGTCGATTTAAAAATGGATGTTTCTGGGTAAAATCCCCAATTATTAAAATCAAAAAGATTTGTATTTAAATCCGCCGCCATAATGCCTTCGCTTGATACAGCAAACAAACTATCATTATGTATAAATAAATCCTGAACAGACACCATCCCTCCATTAGGCCCAATTTCACTATAAAAATCGCTGATCTCCTCAGTAGTCAAATCAAGTAAGGCGATACCCATATCGGTAGAAATATAAATATGATTTCCTTGACTCACAAAATCATTGATCGCTTTTGAAGTAGTCATTTCGATATTACTTATCGTTTGAATCGAAACTATGTGATCCTTATAAACCAGATCAATGATACCCTCTTCGTAACCAATCACTAATAACTGTGCCTCATCGATAAAATTTAGCGCTGAAATACTGACGCCGGAAAGTCCCCTGTTTTTATCCATGACTTCCACAATATTCTCCTTCACACTGAAAAGTCCATGAACTGTAGCACAAAACACTGTGCCATTCCCAAGGGCAAGAAGGCGTCCATCAGCATAACTAAAATGACTCTCCCAAGATCCTACAGCCATCTGCTGTGCCAGCAAGGAGGTTTGAGAAAATGCCATTAAAGCAATAACGAAATAAATACTCTTTCTAATCATAAAAACATGCTCTGCACAATACTTCATACTCTTTTTGCTCTCCAAGCAATATTTTCCGTTTTGACTTCGATAATCTATGTGAAAAAAAAGCGGCAGCCCCGCATTGCGTACATATCCCCTGTAATTTAGTGACATATTCGGCTATGCTCATGAGACGGGCAACTAAATCAAAAGGCTTGCCGAGATAATCCATATCTAAGCCTGAGAGGACTACACGCTTCCCTTGATTGGCCAAAATATTGACCCCCATGATAAGTCCATCATCAAAAAACTGAATCTCATCAATGCCCACGACATCACAATAGTTAATTTTACTCAGGATGTCCTTGGCTTTGCGAACAGGCAAAGCGGGTAAGCTGTTTGAATTATGTGACATAATCACCTCTTCAGCATACCGATTATCTAACACTGGTTTGAAAATTTGGACATGGGCTCCCTTGTTTGAAGCCTCGGTTAATCTTCCAATAAGGGCTTCCGTTTTACCTGCAAACATGGGCCCACATATCACTTCAATTTGCCCCATAATAAAATAATTTAGCTCTTTTTAACAATGACTTACCTTAAATATATTTCATGCCTAGTGCATTCAATCATTTTCATCTTTAAAACTGATTTAAAAATATCACACAAAAATAATTTTAACATATCGGGAACTGTTAAAAATTTTGAAGATTGGTGTACTTCCATTTTAATTATCCTTTTAAGAAATTCATTGCATACTATAAAATAATCTTTAGGCTTTCATTTTTATCCTCCTAATTAATAGCTTTACCTAGCACTAGAATTATTAGACTTAGCATTTTTTGATGCACTTATGATACAAGAAAAATTAAACTCATCCTTTATCAGTCAATATAAAACTGTTTTTTCGGAGCAACTGATTGCGCAGGCATTCAATGAAAAAGAAAAACTCACAGGTAAAGAAATTCTATATCTCTCACCTATCAAACAGTTAAATCTATTCATCATTAAATCTCTCTTCGAACGCTGGCAAGAGGAGATGCAAAGGATTGAAAGCCCTTATTTTGATTATCATGCAACAGAAGTGAAAGTAATGATTTCAAAGTTCATGAATATTCTTTCCCAAAATATTTTTATCAATGCTGAAAATCTCAAACCTCTCATCGAAAAAGGAGTCGAAGATCTTATTATTCTCAATTTCGATCCTGCAACCTACTTAGATAATGAAATCAAAAAAAAACCAGAATTACTCAAAACTAAAAAATTGGTCCCACAGTTTGCAAAATACTTAGTGTTTCATAAATCCTTAATACTAAATTTTCTAAATGACTTTGACATACATGATCTCAAACACCTAAAAAAGTACGCCGTTGCTTTTTTTGAGAAAGAAACGCTTGATAAGCATCCACTTATTGAGCAGCTATCCGAAATTCTCATTATAGAAAAACAAGAATTATTCGAGATTAGTCCATCCATTAAAAAAAATAATGAACGAAATTTAATCATCAGAGAGCTTTCGGGCAAGCATGACGATGTTGAAGATAAAATACAAGAAACCATCCATCAAATGGACAGCGCTGAAGACCGCTTAGACCCAAAAGATAGTAATCCACCATCAGAAGTAGTTATTGGAAAAAGTGCTCCTAAAACTGAATCAGCGAGCCCTTATGATGTAGAAATAGCCTCAAAAGTGCAAGATGATTCCGATACAGAGATGAAAGAAGACCCGCCCAGTCCAGAAAATGAAAATCTAGTAGCACACTCTATAAGTGGCAATCGATCTACCTCACATCAACCAAATGACAAGAAAACCCTCTCTGAAGCCGCCAAAGATCAAATAGATCATGCGCCTGCCGAGGACTCTGTTGAAAAGGTAGATCAGTCGGAAACCTCTTCATCTAGTGAAGACACTTTATTAATCCGTGAGCAGGAAGTAACAAAAAATGATGAATTAGAAAGATCAACAAGTGACTTTTCTTTGGAAACTGATAAGGATGTCTCAATGGATCAATTTCAAACTTTAGATGAAATTAATCCAGAAGCTGAAAAACAAGATGAACTTGATGATTTCCCATTAGAAGATCCCATCGTTGAAGTTTATAAAAATAAGAAAAATGCTGCAACCGCACTAGAAGACCTCAAGGGTGACTTAGCCTACAGGAAAGAACCTGAATTATCAAAGTTAGACTTTGAAACTATCAATGAGCAATTCCAATCTGAAACCAAAACGATAGCAGACACCCACCAGGAAGAACGGATTACCAGTATTTTATCTAATATTTCAATCAATCATCAGTATATGTTTGTGAAAGAATTATTTGGCGACAGTGATGAAAAATTTAAATCCACCATCACAAAAATTGAGCATTTAGAAAATTTTGATGCCGCGGTGGAGCATCTAATCCGAAATGATGCTAAGGAACATCAATGGGATATGAATGCTGAAATTGTAAAAGAACTATTAAAAATTATCTTCAGAAAATTTCGCTAATCAATGCTCTAGTTGGTCCATTCTTTGACTGTCTAGCTTAAGGAGAATAAAGAGTAACATGGTAAAAGTCCAAAAACTCGATCCCCCATAACTGAAAAAAGGAAGAGGAATTCCTATAACCGGGAATAAACCAATGGTCATGGCTATATTTATAGCGAAATGAAAAAACATTATAGATACCACTGAGTAACCATAAATTCTTACAAACCTCGATTTTTGGCGTTCCGCTATCGTCAATAGCCGTAAAAAGAAAGCCCCAAACAATATCATAATTAAAGTCGCTCCTAACCACCCCTGTTCTTCTCCTACGGTACAAAAAATGAAATCCGTAGTTTGGGCAGGCACAAAATCAAATTTAGTTTGCGTCCCTTTCAAAAAACCTTTACCCATAAAACCGCCCGAACCAATGGCTATTTTAGATTGCATCACATTCCATCCAATACCGAGCGGGTCTGCATTTGGATTGATCAGGGACATGACCCTCAGTTGCTGATGCTCCTTAAGCACTTGATTCAATACAAAATCAACACTCTTAATTAACCCAAAACTTAAAATGGATAACCCAAATATAACAATGAGGGCTTTTCTATTCTTTATGAATAATCCTAAGCCTATCAAAAACAAGGCAAGTACCGTAAAAAGTAGTATCCATTGATCTATCAAAAGAGTTAATAAAAACAATAGAACTGCATAGCAAGAGAAAAACAATAACTTCGCAGAAAGGCCTTCTCTGAATAAGACCAGGATCAAACTTCCAAACACCATCGCGGTACCCAAGTCCCCTTGCATAATAATGAGCCCCATCGGAATTAAAAATAATAATGCAGAAAGACCCAACTTATACTTATACTTATCAGATACTCCAACACTCTGTGAACTAAGGTATTTTGCCAACCCGATAGCCGTAGCAATTTTAGCAAATTCAGATGGTTGAATTTTTATGAATCCAATCTCAAACCAAGAGGTTGAACCTGCAACTTCTTTGCCAAAAATTAATACGACCAAAAGAAAAAAAACAGATAAACCCCAAATTACATAACCAAATGAATCGTAAAACCGATAATCCAAAATAAAAATGACAGTAATCAAAAAGAAAGAAGCCCCAATCCAAAGAAGTTGCTTTGTTGAACTTTGATTTAAATCAAAAAATGGGGTAGTCCCATCCAGATCATAGTCCGCAGCATATATATTAATCCATCCTAGCAGAACAAGTGATAAAAAATAAACCACAGATAAGGTATCTACTTGATATCTATTCTGGCTTCGCATCTTGAAAATCTCCTTTTAAAACATAGTTCTCAAGCCATTTCTTTTTAACTGACCCGTTTAAATACTTTTCAATAGCCAAACTAGCTGTTGACAATGCCGCACGTGCTCCCCAGCCGGCATTTTCTACATAGACCGCAATGGCTATTTTTGGATTATTCCTAGGAGCAAAGCCCATGAATCCCGAATGATCCAAACCCTGCGGGTTTTCAACTGTACTAGTTTTACCACAAAAAACTAAACCAGGTATATATGCCCTTGATCCCGGTACAGATACCAATGCCTGCATCCCTTCTAAAATGCTCTCAAAATGCCCCGTATCTATTTCTATGGAATTCTTTTGACTAAAATCTAACCTTTCAGCACCTACTTTTCTGACCAAATGCGGGGTAAAATAATACCCTCTATTAGCTAATATTACGCCCAGATTAGCCATTTGAAGAGGGGTTACCAAAAGCTCTCCCTGACCGATACTCAAAGAATAAATATTAGAAAACTTCCACCTTTCCTCCCCATAAATTTGGTCATAAAATTCCAAACTTGGAACAAAACCTGCTTTCTCATTGGGAAGATCTATATCCAGTATTTTACCAAAACCAAACTGCAAAACATAATCCCGCCACTTATTATAACCCATTCTACTGTCAATAAATGGACTCAGATGCTCCCCTTGCTGAATGACCCTACGAAAGACTTTAAAGAAATAATTATTTGAAGATTTTGTAATCGCACGCTGCATATCGTATTTACCGAGTGGCGCGTGATCGCCAATGATTTTGCCATTCACAGTAATAATTTCATCCGCCTGCACCTGATCTTGTTGTAACGCAATCAAAGCTTGGATAGTCTTAAACATCGATCCCGGCGGATACATGGCCTGTAAAGGGCGGTTGAATAAAGGTTTCAGCGAGTCCCTCTGAATAGTTCCAAAGTTCTGAGAAAATCCCCTACCTGAAAGCAATGAAGGATCATAAGATGGGGCTGAAACCAAGGCGAGTATTTCACCAGACGAAGGATCTATAGCCACCAGACTCCCTATTTTCCCTTCCATAAGTCTCTCTGCATATTTCTGAAGTGCTCCATCTATGGTCAGTACCAGATTCTGTCCTGGTTGAGGTAAAGTATCATAAGCTCCATTCTCGAAGGAACCCATATTGACCCCTTGTACATCTACATTACGGTATTTAACCCCTCTCAATCCTCTTATTGATCTTTCATAAGTTTTTTCAATCCCCGTGATCCCAATATTATCGCCAGACTTATAATAGCCTGTAGTATCCATATTCAACTGATTTTGAGTCACCTCTCCCACGTACCCTAATATATTTGCCAATCCTATTTCAGCGTAACCCCGTGTGGTTCGTGAGTTGATATTAAATCCTTCCAAATCTTTCATTCTATCTTGGAATGCTGCGAATTTTTCATTGGACAGCTGTTTATAAAAGATAGAGGGCAAATGTCTAGAGAAAGATATTGCCTTTAGGTAGGCCTGGTCAAACTCTCTTTGCGTAATGAACAGTAATTTTTTAATCAACAATGAATCTGATAAATCTACATTTTTAGGAGTGATCATTAAATCAAAAACAGGGTCATTATACAACAAAAGCTTCCCGTTTCTGTCAAATATAAGACCTCTGTAGGGGTATTCAATGCCTTTTTGAATTACATTACGATTGGCAATTTCTTGATAATCTGTATCCATAATTTGAATACTAAATAATCTCATGGACAGTACAGAAATGGTAATAATCACAAAAAATTTTATACCTAAAATCCGACTTTTCATATCCGAATTGGCTTTTTAGAAATAACCAAATTAATGAGTAAAATGC
>Ga0206126_10004475_pt1 | contig 13457 bp, 7 predicted proteins | sample Helgoland_Spring_5_FD_148621 | JGI IMG/M metagenome (GOLD analysis project Ga0206126, IMG submission 148621) | Pelagic subsurface seawater microbial communities from Kabeltonne, Helgoland, North Sea - Helgoland_Spring_Bloom_20160412_1 | ecosystem: Environmental > Aquatic > Marine > Epipelagic ...
TGGAGTTTATATTTTAATAGGAAAATCTTCAGGAAAGTATTTTTCTAAAAAATTACTTCTTTATTAATAACAACAGTAATAAATCAAATTTGAAAATAGAGGTTTTTTTAAAACCCCTGTTTTTATATGCTCATATTAATTAACGTTTTTCTATAATAAGTTAAATATTAAGCAAATATTAATTGTAAATTAAGTAATATGATTTCTTTTACAAATAGAAAAGTTTAAAATGATTTTGAAATATTTATATAAAATCAAAATACTCAAAAACAAAAATTGATTTATGAATAAATTAAAATATAGTATACTACTTGTGTTTTTACCTTTTTTAGGTTTTTCTCAAACAAATTTAATTCAAGGTAATGTCAAAGATAAGGTTGGAGAACCAATTCCAGGAGTAACAATTTTGGTTAAGGGTACTTCCATAGGAACTACAACAGATATTGACGGAAATTTTGTGATTGATACAAAAGATCAAAAATTAGGGATTATAAAATTTAGTTATTTAGGTTTCAGTAATAAAGAAATCAGATTCAATGAAAATTTAAAAGAAATTGATGTCATTTTAGATGAATCAATTGAGCAACTAGATGCAGTTGTAATAACTGCGTTAGGAATTAAAAGAGAGAGGAAATCTCTGGCTTATTCTACACAAAAAATACAAACCGAAGATTTGACCGAAGCTAGGTCTACAAATGTCCTAAATGCGCTTTCAGGTAAAGCCTCGGGTGTACAAGTTGTTAATTCTTCTACACCAACAGGTACAACTAGAGTTATAATAAGGGGACTAACTTCTATTACTGGTGATAACCAACCACTTTATGTTATTGATGGAATCCCATTGGACAGCTCTCCCGGTGATGGAGGGGTATCTGTATGGAATTCGGGTGATGATATAGATTTAGGGAGCCCTTTATCAACAATTAATCCAGACGACATTGAATCAATCCAAGTACTGAAAGGAGCAAACGCATCTGCACTTTATGGATCAAGAGCTTCCAATGGGGTCGTATTAATAACTAGTAAAACAGCCAATAAAAAAAATGGCGCAAAATTAAAAGTTTTCATTAATTCTAATCTCTCTGTAATTTCAAACAGAGAATATCCATACTACCAGTATGTCTACGGTGCAGGAGATCAAGGGAGAACCGTAACTGCAGGCAGGCCTGTAGATTCTGAAACAGGACTCCCCGCAGTTGGAAACTATTTAAGAGCTTATGGTATGCCCTTTTTGGGACAACAAATTTTGAACTATAATGGAACTGTAGGAACTTACAAACCCAACACAAATAACGTAAAAGAACTTTACAAAGTAGGAACTGTTGCTACAACCTCATTTGCATTTTCAAGAGCTGGAGAAAAAAGTACATTCAGGTTTTCTTATGCCAATACCATGGGAGATCATGTTATAGATAGAATGGAGAAAATAAATAGAAATAATGTTGCTTTTCGATTTTCTCGAAACATTACAGAGGGTCTTAACGTAAGCGCAAATTTAAGATACGTCAATCAACTCGTTACAAACAGACTTTATCAAAACGGGAGTAATCGTAATCCTGCAAGTAATTATATTTGGATGTTACCAAACATGTCAAGAGCTAATTTAAACCCGTACAAAGATGAAAATAATAATGCATTCGTCTATCGAGGGGAATTTAATAACCCTTATTGGAATATCTATGAAAATTCTAACCAGGACGACCTTAACAGAGTTGTAGGAAATTTAACTTTAGACTGGAATATTACAAAGGGTCTAAGTTTAAGGTCTCGAATTAATGGAGCAGTTAATAAAATTGACAGATATGAGTTTAATAATTTAGGTGCTGCATATGACCCCAATGGGCTTTACCGAGAAGTAAATATTAATCGAGAAAATTGGAATTATGAAGCTATTCTTAACTATTCTACTAAAATAAAGAACATCTCTTTAGTTACGCTTTTGGGTGTTAATAAATTTGATTTGAGAACATCAGGAAAAAGAGTGACAGCTATATCAATTAAAGAGCGTGATATTAAAAATTCATCAAATGGTGATGAATTTTTACCAACCCTTTATTTACCCAACAATAAAACAATCAATTCAATCTTCAGTTCTATTTCAATAGGCCTGAAGGACACTTATTACCTTGATATTACCGGAAGAAACGATTGGTCATCAACTTTACCCTCAAGCAATAATTCCTATTTTTATCCTTCAATAGGAGCAACAACTGTTTTTACAAATTTGTTGCCATCGAGCAGTTTTATAAACTACGGCAAAGTAAGAGCTTCTTATGCTCAGGTTGGTAGTGATACGTCTTTCGATAGACTCGTTAATAACTTTATTGAAGGTGGCACTTACAATCAAACACAATGGTTTGCCTTACAATCACAAAGAAATAATCCTACCCTTAAACCCGAAATGACAACTTCTAAGGAATTTGGAATAGAATTAGAATTGTTTAATAAAAGGGTTTCCTTGGATGCTACTGTTTACAGATCTGCAACAAATGATCAAATTATACCTGTTAGAGTGACACCCACATCAGGGTTTATATCAAAATTTATCAATGCGGGAGAAATTCAAAACGATGGTATTGAACTATTTTTATCTGCCAAAATTTTCGATAAACAGTTTAAATGGAAAACAGATTTAAACTGGTCAAAAAATGAATCTAAAGTCATCTCATTAACACCGGGAACCGATAGATTATTACTAAGAAACTGGTTTAATGTTGGAGTATTCGCCGAAGTTGGGCAACCTTTTGGAAATATAAGAGGAAATGCACCCGCGAGGGATGCCGAAACAAAGACTCCATTAGTTTTTCCAAACGGAAGAATTAGATGGGATAACGATCAACTTTTAGGAAATGCACAACCTGATTGGATTGGAAGTGTGAGAAATGCGTTTTCGTACAAAGGGTTGAGTTTAAATGTTTTGGTAGATGTGAAAATGGGTGGTGATCTATTTTCAGCAAGCATGGTAAAATCTAGTAATTATGGGATTCATGCAGAAACGTTGGCAGGAAGAGAAGCATATTTATTTTCATCTATGATTCTTGGAGAGAATAACAACGAGAGAGCTGGGAATGGCTTATTTGGAAACCCTTATGGGGATTCTGAAAGGCCAAAAGGAAGAACTTACGAAAATTCGGCTGTTGGTGTTCAAGATGCTGATGGAAATTGGGTCGCTCAGAGAGATTCAGATGGAAACATAATATACGCTAATATTTGGTTGAGTCCTCAGTTATATGGTTTTGATGGAATACAAGATCAAACAAGATTTGTTTATGACGCCTCATATGTTAAATTAAGAGAAGTTGTCTTTGGGTATACATTTCCTCCAAGAATTTTAAAAAAATTAAAAAATATTAAACATCTTAAAGTTTCTCTTGTAGGTAGAGACTTATGGACTATTTACAGAAATACGCCTCAAGGAATTGATCCTGAGGCAGGAACCACATCTGGAAACGGACAAGGTATTGAATTTGGTTCTTTTTTACCTACAAGAACTGTAGGAGTTAACGTCAAAATAGCATTCTAATATGAAAATCAATAAAAAAAACTATTCAATAATAAAACTATCATTAGTTGCTACAATTATTACTTCTTCATGTACCAATAATTTTGAAGAGATTAACACAAATGAGTTTGAATATAATGATGCTACACCTGAGCAAATTTTCACAGGTGTAGTGAAAAACACGCTTGATCTTGTTGGTGGAGTGATGAATGATCAAATGTTTAATACATATGCTAGTTATTATGGTGGAAAAGGTGGTCAATTTCCAAGATATTTTTATCAAGAAAGCACCCTTGATAACTACTGGATTAAATTTTACGTAAATATTTTAAAAAACAATCAAGAGATCATAGATAAGTATTCTGATGATCCAAATTATAGAAACAGGACTTACATTGCTCGTATTTGGAAAAGTTACGTCTATTCGGTCATGGTTTCAACCTTTGGTGGAGTACCCTATCAAGATGCCTTATCAGGCCAAAGCTATGCTAGTTATGATTCAGAAGAATTTATTTACGACAAAATTTTATCCGAGCTTGAAGAGGCAGCGTCTAACATAAATATTTCTGGTGATGTTTTATCAGAGGACCCATTATTCGATGGCGATTTAATTAAATGGAAGAAATTTGCAACCACACTTCGTTTAAAAATTGCTCTTCGTATTTCTGAGGGGTTTCCTGTACTTGCCCAAGAACACGGCTCAAGTGCTATGGCAAATGAAGGCAATTTGATAAGTTCTAGTTCCGATAATGTATCAATGAAATGGGGAACATCTCAAGAAAATTGGTCATACAATTATTCTAAATATGTATTTTTACAAGCGAATGACGATGTTGTTCCTTACATAAATTTTCATTTCCTATTAAATTTAAAAACTTACTCAGATCCAAGATTATACAAATTAATAGAGCCTTCTACACAACCAATACTCATTACTGACCAAGTATTCAAGTCAGGATCACAAACCGAATTAATTACAGTAAGATATGAATTACCATATTTTGGTAGACCACTTGGTGGAAATAGTGTTGTTGATGGTTGGAATTTGAATGGAAATGATAATATATTAGGAGGTATTCCTACTAATACATTCTCTCGCCTCAAAGAAGATCTTTTTATGACAGCAAATATGTCTTATAATATCATTACTTACGCTGAAACAAATTTCATAAAAGCAGAAGCTCAGTTATTAGGCTGGGGTGGCTCCTTGAGTGCAGAGCAATACTATTATAATGGTATTGATGCATCATTTGAACAGTATGGCGCTAATGGATCTTTAGAATATAAAGAAAAAGATGGCATAAAATGGGGTACATCTAGTATCGGTGACAGAGGATTGTTTGGTTTAGTAACAAGTGGTATTTCATCAGACTCTTTTGATAAAATAGCAAGACAGCGTTGGTTAGCAAGTTTTAACCAAGGGCATGATATCTGGTGTATGCAGAAAAGAACTAGAAGATTACCATTAATAGACCATTTTAATCCAGACGGTGCTACAGGTCTAGACTATTCAGCTTTACCTGAAAGAATGATATACCCCCCTGTTTCAGAGTCAATTTTAAATGGTCAAGCTTTACAAGAAGCAATTTCAAATTTGCCAAATTCAATACCGGGATATCCAATTGGCAATTCATTGTACAATTCTTTAAAAATGAATAAATCATACACTCCTATTTTATGGGAAACCTTAATTCCTGAATACAATCAAGATTTCGCAAATCATTTTTATGGTGATTCTGAGGATGATTTAATCGCTGCTGGAGTTATTTACACAATAATCTAAACTATTATGAAACATTATAAAATAATTCATTTTTTATTTCTCCTTGCTGCATTTTTTTCATGTACAGAGGATGCTGTTGTAACTGATGATGACAATATTTTAAATTACGAAGTCCCTTTTGAGCCTATTATTTCAGATTACTTAGTCGGCGCTCAATATACTCGATTTGTAAGAAGAAATAATGTTCCAGAGGAGCCAAGTATTGGAATATATAACGGAAACGTAGCAGATCCACTTGTTTATGAACAACACGTTAATCAAGCCAATACTGCTGGTATAGATTTTTTTATTTTCCAATTTCGTTCTGCTAATAATTCTAATTTAAATAACCAAGATGCTACTTATATAAATGATCTTCAAACTGCATCTAATTCACAAGATGTAAATTTTGCACTTTCATATAATTTTGCAAATATGGGGCTAAACAATAATCGACGAATCGAAGACGCAGGATTAGTTCAAAGATTTATAGATGATTTCAAATTAATGATTCCATTTTTTAATCAACCTAACTACATGAAAGTAGACGAGAAAAATATAGTTTATATTTTTAACAGCCATGTTCTACATTCTAATGATAATGCTGCTCTTTACCAATCCATGAGAGATGAATTATCCGCTATGGGTGTAGAGTTATACTTAATTGGGATGCAAAATCAATGGACTCCAACTTTGAGATTTGACTTTAGATTTGTAAATGGGGTTGATGCAGTAACGCACTCCCCTTATGCCATAGTCAATCAAAATGATTATGACCGTTTTACCTATTTTCACAGAATTGTCAACCTTGCATGGGAATATCACAAAGACACTTGGTTGAGTTATAATATAGAATACATACCTACGATAGCACCTTCTGTAAACCTAAAAATAATCAATAGTGGAAGCCCTACATACGTCATAGACAAAAATGAAGATTGGTTTAGAGCCCATTGTAATGTTGCAAGAAGAGCGGTAGGGACCAATAAAATAGTTCTATTAGATTCATTCAATGATTGGAATAAAGGTACGCAGCTAGAATCAGCAGACACATATCAAAATGAGTACTTAAATATTCTGAGAGAAGAATTTAAAGTTAATTAATGATTAATGAAAAAGGTACTTAAATTTTTCATCTGTATAATATTCTTGTGCAGTTGTAGAACTAGTAAAAACTTAATTGCAAACACGACTCCAGTTGGTAACTCAATTGATGGGAAAATTTTGGCTGGTTATCAAGGTTGGTTTAATGCCGAAGGAGATGCGTCTGGTTTAGGTTGGAAGCATTACAGTAATAACAAAGGTTTTAAGCCAGGCAATATAAATATTGACTTCTGGCCTGAATTGACTGAATATTCTAAAAATTACACCTATAAAACTCCTTTTAAACATTCTGATAGCAAAACGGCTTCTTTATTTAGCTCAGTAGATTACAAAACCATCTCACTTCATTTTAAATGGATGAAAGAATATGGCATTGATGGTGTGTTTGTACAGCGTTTTTCCGTGGCTTTAACAAAAGAAAAAAAGAGAAAAAAAAATCTATTTAAAGTATTTGATAATTGTTTCAAGAGTGCAAAAGAACATGATAGGGTGATTAGTTTAATGTACGATTTGACTGGATCCAAAAGTAAAAATGTTGTTGAAGTCATTAAAAATGATTGGAAAAAACTAGTAAAAAAATATGAATTAAATGATCCAAAAAATCCAAACATTTTAACCTTTAAAGACAAACCGGTCGTTTCTATCTGGGGAGTTGGTTTTAGAGATAATAGGGAGTACTCATTAGAGGATATCAAAGAACTTATTAATTTTTTCAAAAATGATTCAACATATGGCGGATGTGCTGTGCTTTTAGGAGTACCTACAGGATGGAGAACTTTATCCCGAGACGCAACGACTGACACTCAACTACATGATATAATAAAATCTGCTGACATCGTGCATCCATGGACACCAGGTCGATATTATGATCTGGCGAGTGCTGATCTTCATAAAAACACTATTATTGAAGACAAAAAGTGGTGCGATGAAAACGAACTCCTTTACATGCCTGTCGTGTTTCCCGGGTTTAGTTGGTCAAATCAGAAAAGAGACCCTAAACTATTTAATCAAATTCCAAGATTAAATGGTGACTTTTTGTGGAGACAATTTTACAATACAATTTCCTCAGATGTAAAAACAATCTATGTAGCCATGTTTGATGAAATGGATGAAGGGACTTGTATTTTTAAAATAGACAATAATCCACCTGAAGGAGGAAAAAGTAAATTCTTAACCTATGAAGGATTGCCTTCAGATTATTATTTATGGCTTACAGGAATAGCTGGAAAAATGCTGCGACAAGAAATTCCTGTATCTATACAAAAACCTATATATCCCTAATATCGTATTATAAATGAAAAATATAACAAGCCTCAATTTTTTATTATTTGTATTCTTGACCACTTTTTCTTCCAATGGGCAACCATCCAATGAAGTACTTGTAGACAACACCAAATATGTAAATACATTCATTGGCACAGGCGGTCACGGACATACATTTCCGGGTGCAACAACTCCTTACGGAATGGTGCAGCTAAGTCCAGACACAAGGACGCTAGGCTGGGATGCTTGTGGTGGATATCATTATACAGATTCGTCTATTTTAGGGTTTTCTCATACGCATTTAAGTGGAACAGGGATAAGCGATTTAGGCGATTTTTTATTTATGCCATTTAGTGGTGATGCAAAAGTCACACCTGGAACTCCAGAAAATCCAAATAGTGGATATCGCTCAAGATATAGTCATTCGAATGAAAAATCATCACCAGGGTATTATTCAGTTTTATTAGAAGATTATGATATTGACGTTGAAGTTACTAGCACAAAAAGAGCAGGTTTTCATAAATATAGATTTATTAAAGGGGGTAAATCTGGTGTTATTATAGACTTATCTCACAATATTTACCCAGATCATAAACCGAATCATCAATTCAAACTAATTAACAAAACAGAAATTGCTGGTTACAAAGGCTCTGGTGGTTGGGCGGTTACGCAAGATATTTTCTTTCATGCTAAATTCAACAAACCGTTTACCGTTACTTTTTATGAAAATGGGAAAAAGATTGCTCATTTACCAACAGGAAAATCGAAACATTTAGTAGCTGTTTTAAGTTTTGATACCACAGAAGGCGAAGAAGTTTTAACAAAAGTTGGAATTTCATCCGTAGACTATTTAGGAGCTAAAAAGAATTTAGAATCAGAAATAAAAAACTGGGATTTTGATAAAGTAAAAAACGAAGCTCATAAATTATGGAATAAAGAGCTATCAAAAATAAATGTAAAAGGAGGGACAGAAGATGAAAAAACTATCTTCTACACGGCATTGTATCATACATCTATCGCTCCAAACACGTTTTCTGATGTAGATTTTAGATACAGAGGAATGGACAGAGAAATCCATCAAACGAACAAAGAAAACATCTATACTGTTTTTTCTCTATGGGATACTTTTAGAGCATATAACCCTTTAAAAACAATAATAGATCCTGGCAAAACCAATGAGTTTATAAAGACATTATTAACTAAGTATGACCAAGGCGGCGTATTACCAATGTGGGAATTACAAGGTAATTACACAGGATGTATGATTGGATATCACTCTGTACCAGTAATTGTAGATGCCTACAAAAAAGGAATCAGAGATTTTGATATACAGAAAGCATACAGAGCAATTGTACACGCGTCTACTTATGACACCATAAATGTTAGTTTCCCATCCAAAGCTATAAAAAATATTTTAATGCCAATGGGTAAGTTTTATAACGAAACGATGGATTATATCCCTGCTGATTTAGAAAACGAATCGGTTTCAAAAGCCTTAGAATACGCTTATAATGATTGGTGTATCGCACAAATGGCAAAAGATTTAGGGAAAAAAGACGATTACAATCGTTTTATGAAACGTTCTAAAAAGTATACACAATATTACGATACAAAAACGGGGTTTATGCGTGGGAAAAATCAAGACGGAAAATGGCGTGAGCCTTTTGACCCACGTTATTCTAAACATAGAAAAGATGATTATACAGAAGGAAATGCCTTTCAATGGTCATGGTTTGCGCCTCACGATGTACGAGGCTTGGTGGATTTAGTAGGAGGAAAAGAAACGTTTATCAATAATTTAGATGTCTTATTTTCTACAAGTTCAAAATTGGTTGGAGATGATGTTTCTGGTGACATTTCTGGTCTAATAGGACAATATGCACATGGAAACGAACCTAGTCATCATATTTCTCATATGTATAATTTTGTTAATCAATCATGGAAAACACAAGAAATTACTGATCAAATAATGCGTGAATTGTATTTTAATAATCCAAATGGTTTAGCAGGCAATGAAGATTGTGGGCAAATGTCTGCATGGTATGTTTTAAATGCAATGGGTTTTTATTCTTTCAACCCTGGAGACCCTACCTACTCTATTGGTCGACCAATTTTTGATGAAGTAGAAATAAACTTACCTACAGGAAAGAAGTTCATTATAAGAGCAGAAAATAACAGTCGGGACAATAAATACATTCAAACTGCTAAATTGAATGGAAAAAAACTAGATACTCCATTTTTTACACATGAACAGTTAATTGCTGGAGGAAAAATGGAATTTAAAATGGGTAAGTTACCCAAATAATTAATGTACAACATCAACTAAGCGTAGAATGAAAGATTTAAAAAAAATACCTGTAGTACCCAAAAAGAATTTAGTTTCTTTTATTCTTGTTACCTCATTATTTGCTTTATGGGGTTTTGCAAATGCCGTTACAGATCCAATGGTTCAGGCTTTTAAAAAAGTATTAGAATTATCTAATTCTGAGGCAGCTTGGGTACAAATGGCATTTTATGGTGGATATTTTTGTATGGCTTTACCAGCAGCAATGTTTATGCGTAAATATTCTTATAAAGTGGGTATTTTAATTGGTTTGGCTTTATATGCAATAGGAGCATTATTATTTTACCCTGCAGCGCAATCAGAAAGCTTTATTTTCTTTTGTTTGGGTTTATATGTATTAACATTTGGTTTGGCTTTCCTAGAAACAGCAGCTAATCCTTATGCATTAGCAATGGGAGAAAAAGAAACAGCTACACAGCGTTTAAATTTAGCACAAGCCTTTAATCCAATAGGATTAATTGCCGGATTAATTGTAGCGCAACAATTTGTTTTAAAAAACTTAAAGTCTGACGATATTGTTGACTTTAGTGTACTTGAAGAAGCTTCTAAAGCACTTATAAGAACAACTGATTTATTGGTGATTAGAGATCCATATGTAGCATTAGGATTGGTAATTAGTGTAGTTTTTGCCATTTTTATAGTGAGTAAAATGCCACAATCTAAAGCGGAAGGTGAAATGCCAAAAATTGGTGAAACTTTTGCGGCTTTAGGTAAAAACTCTAAATATACACTAGGAGTATTGGCTCAAGTTTTATATGTTGGAGGTCAAATAATGTGTTGGACTTATATTTATCAATATGCAGAAGCCATAGGTATGGATAGCGTTACAGCAGGTTATTATCAAATGGCTGCCTTTATTTTATTTACAGTTGGTAGAGCTATTGGAACGTGTTTATTACGCTTTATCAGCTCAGGACAATTACTAATGTATTTTGCTGTTCTAGCAATGGTTTTTTCTTTAGGAACCATTTTTATTCAAGGTATTGTTGGTTTATATTGTTTAGTGGGTATCTCATTCTTTATGTCTTTAATGTTTCCAACCATTTATGGTATTGCTTTGGGTAGTTTAAGCGAAGAGCAATCTAAAGTAGGTTCTGCAGGATTAGTCATGGCGATTGTTGGTGGTGCATTAATGCCAAAATTGCAAGGAATTATTATTGATACTGGTGGAAATGGTGTTGCAGACACTTCAATTATGGGAGTTTCAGAAGTAAACTTTTCATTTATTTTACCATTATTGTGCTTTGCCTTTATAGCTTGGTATGGTTTAACAGTATTTAAAAAATATGATTCTAGTAACGCACAATGATATAAAAAACTATTTATCTAAAATTATAGAAAAGTCATCCAAATAAATTTGGAAAAATAATTAAAATGAAAAATAAGATAATAATACTATTTCTTGGTTTTTTATTGTTGATGTTTAATTGCAAGTCTAAAAATGATTTCATAATTCAAACTAAAAAAAAGAAGAAGCCAAATGTATTGTTGCTATTTTCTGATCAACATCATAAGAAAACAATGGGTTTTGAAAATCATCCAGATGTAATTACACCAAATTTAGATAAGTTATCTAAAGAATCTGTAGTTTTTGATAGAGCTTATGCAACAAGAGGCGTTTGTGTACCTTCTAGGATGTCTTTAATGACAGGTTTATACCCAAGAACTTTGGGTTTGATGAATAATAATGAAGAAACATCCGTCACAGAAAAAGCGACTTCATTAGCTAGCATTTTTAAATACAATGGATACAAAACCTATGCTTTTGGTAAAAGACATTTGAAAGGCGGAGGAGACAAAGGCTGGGACATAAAAAAAGAAGTACATGCAGAAGAAGGTGATAATGGAAACTATTTAAATTGGGTTACAAAACAAGGCTATCAAAGTGAATTTTCTTATGATTGGGCTGCAGAATTTGGAAAAGGTCCTAAAGGAAGCACAGATGCAAAATCTAAATTACCAAGAGCCAATTTAGGTACACGTCTTTCTAAATTACCATTTGGATATACGATGGAAGCCTACACAGCACTAGAAACCATTAAAATGATTGATCAACAAAAAAATAGCAATAAACCGTTCTTTTGTTTTTCTTCATTCTACAGACCTCATCAACCTTATACTCCAGTAAAAAAATTTATGGACATGTACGATGTTTCTGAATGGGGAAAAGGAACAAAATTAAAAAGTGGCATAAAAATGCCCGCAAGTTTTTACCAACCCACCAAAGATTTACCTCCTATGTTACAATTTCAAAGAAATGGAGGAAACAAAGTATGGAACATGGATAAGGCCTTTAAAAATGAACAACTTTGGAGAGACTATATTGGAGCCTATTACGCATTAGTTTCAGAAGTAGACCATTACGTTGGTGAAATTTTACAAGCGCTAGATAAAGCAAATATCAAAGAAGAAACGATCATTATTTACACTACAGATCATGGCGATTTTGTAGGTAATCATGGGATGGTAGAAAAAGCAGCTGCAGGACATAATGTATATGAAGATATTTTAAATATTCCTTTAATGATTCGAATTCCAGAAAATACAATTAAAGGAAAACATACTGCTGAATTGGTCACTTTAGTAGATATTATTCCAACTCTAGTAGATGTCTTAGGATTAAAAACACCAAATTTAAATTATACGTTAGAAGGCACATCGTTGGCAAATTTACTTCTTAAACAGAAACCATTGAACAGAGATTATATCGTGTCAGAAAGTTGGTTTCAGACAACTGTAATCGGTAAAAATGAAAAATTGGGTATTATGAACCCCAATCCAGTAAACCCTAGACGTGATTACAGAGAATTTGGTGATATGTTTTTTGATAGAATAAACGACCCATTAGAACTCAATAACGGAATTAATGATTTAAAAAATCAACAAAAAATAGCGCAGCTTAGAGCTTTTTACACTCATTTTAAAACACAAGTATCTGGTATTGGAATGCAAGAAATAAATAATAAAAAGAACTAATGAAAAAAGTATTTTTAATAGTATTCGTAGCAATAATTAGTAGTCATAAAATAATTGCACAAAGCACTAAAAAACCAAATATCATCTTTATAATGACAGATGATCAAAGTGCTGTTGTTCCTTTAGATTCAGAAAAAAGAATACAATCTCGTCCATTTGGATTTAATGGAGACAAACAAGTACACACTCCTATTATAGATGATTTGGCAAAAGATGGAATGATTTTTAACAGAGCGTATGTATCAAGTTCTGTATGTGTACCAAGTAGGTACACTATGCTAACGGGTCGTTATGCTGGAAGATCAGAAGGTCCTGCTTTTATGAGAATGCATCCTGAAGGAATAATGACAAGGGTAGAAAATAATACCGAAATAGAAAAAGACAAACCTAACTTACCAAGGTTATTACAAGAAGAAGGTTATAAAACAGGTTTTGTAGGTAAAAGTCATATTGTAGAACATAATATCGTTAACAATAAAAAAAATTGGAAAAAAAACGGATTTCAT
>Ga0206126_10004481_pt1 | contig 13447 bp, 13 predicted proteins | sample Helgoland_Spring_5_FD_148621 | JGI IMG/M metagenome (GOLD analysis project Ga0206126, IMG submission 148621) | Pelagic subsurface seawater microbial communities from Kabeltonne, Helgoland, North Sea - Helgoland_Spring_Bloom_20160412_1 | ecosystem: Environmental > Aquatic > Marine > Epipelagic ...
GCTTAGGGGTCCCACACCTGCCCGAGGGTGGACTCACAATCACCAACTCAAGCACCGAAAATAATCCCGTTAAAAAACTTTCGTCCCAGCCTCCTTGGGGCTGGAGAATTCGGCTGAAATGTTCGACACTGCAAGCCTTAATTAGGGAGAAGAGATCATGAAAACTCGCGCCGCTGTGGCCTTCGAAGCCGGTAAGCCTTTAGAAATTGTTGATGTCGACTTACAAGGCCCTCAACCGGGTGAAGTCATGGTAGAAATCAAGGCCACAGGGGTCTGCCATACCGATGCCTTCACACTCTCCGGGGACGATCCTGAGGGCGCCTTTCCTGCAATCTTAGGTCATGAGGGCGCTGGAGTTGTTGTCGAAGTCGGCGCCGGCGTGACCAGTGTAAAGCCCGGTGACCATGTGATCCCGCTTTATACCCCCGAGTGCCGTGAGTGCAACTTCTGCCTGCACCCGAAAACCAACCTGTGCCAAGCGATTCGCGAAACCCAGGGTCAAGGCGTTATGCCCGATAAGACCAGCCGGTTCTCTCTCGACGGCAAACCCCTACTGCACTACATGGGGTGTTCAACTTTCTCAAACTTTACGGTTCTTCCCGAAATTGCCGTTGCCAAAGTACGAGAAGATGCCCCCTTCGATAAAATTTGCTACATCGGCTGCGGTGTTACCACCGGTATTGGCGCGGTGGCATTTACCATGAATGTTGAAGCGGGCTCCACGGTTGCTGTGTTTGGTTTGGGGGGTATTGGCCTCAATGTGATTCAGGGTGCCCGTCTGGTTGGTGCCACTCGAATTATTGGCGTAGATCTCAATAATGACCGAGCCGAAATGGCGAAGCGTTTTGGAATGACAGACTTCGTCAACCCGAGTGAGGTCGATAACCTCGTCGATCATTTGGTTCAAATGACCGGCGGCGGTGTTGATTACAGTTTCGAGTGTATTGGCAACGTCAATGTCATGCGCCAAGCACTTGAGTGCTGTCACAAAGGCTGGGGTCAAAGCTGCATTATTGGCGTTGCCGGCGCAGGTCAAGAAATAGCCACCCGACCCTTTCAGCTGGTCACCGGTCGCTCTTGGCGAGGTACCGCTTTTGGAGGTGCCCGGGGGCGCACCGATGTCCCCAAAATTGTTGACTGGTACATGGAGGGTAAAATCAATATCGATGACCTCATCACCCACAAAATGCCTCTGTCAGATATCAACAAAGCCTTCGATCTCATGCACAGCGGTGAAAGCATTCGCTCAGTGGTCGTTTACTGAACATGGCTGAATTAATTGACAGCCATCTCTGCTTTGGTGGCGAGCAACGACGCTACCGCCATCGGGCTGACAGCCTCGCTTGCGATATGGTTTTTTCTGTATTCCTGCCGCCTCAGGCAGCCAGTGGACCTGTTCCCGTTCTGTATTATCTTTCAGGCCTGACCTGCACTGATGAAAACTTTGTCGCCAAGGCAGGTGCACAGCAGTTTGCCGCAGAGCATGGGATTGCCATTGTGGCACCGGACACCAGCCCCAGAGGTGACGGTGTACCCGATGATCCCGAAGGGAGCTGGGACTTTGGTTTAGGCGCCGGTTTTTATGTCAACGCAACCCAAGCGCCATGGAATGATCATTATCGAATGTATGACTACATCGTAGAGGAACTGCCCAAAGTCGTGGGCGATCTTTTACCCATCGATGCCGATCGTTCGAGCATAACCGGCCACTCAATGGGAGGGCATGGTGCCCTAACTATTGGGTTACGCAATCCCTCGCGATTTCAGTCAATTTCAGCATTTTCTCCCATTTGCTCACCTTCTGAGTGCCCATGGGGGCACAAGGCACTGGGTAACTACCTGGGAGCCAATACGTCGGATTGGCTGGAGCATGACGCCAGCCATTTAATCGGACAAGCCAACACGCACCTGCCCATTTTAGTCGATCAAGGTGGCGCAGATGGCTTCCTCGTTGAACAGCTCAAGCCAGAACTGCTGTTACAAGCCGCCACAAGGGCTGAGTACCCGATTACTTTGAGGGTCCAAGCCGGTTATGACCACAGCTACTTTTTTGTAGCGAGTTTTATTGCTGAGCACCTAGCGTTTCACGCTAAATACCTAAACCCCTGAGATTTTCATTGCACCCAAGGTGACAGACCAAAGGGGGCATCAGGCAGTTCGGCAAGGTGCCAACGGGAATCATCGATTGGCCCTTCGATGGCAGTTCGGCGTTGCCGGTTGCTCTTTGCAGTAGCGGTATTGGCACTGCAGAAACCATTATTGAGCCAGCCAAGGGCTGCGTTCAACGACGATTCGGCTGGATCACCGAAGTCCCGACTCAAATCGTCCTTTGCTGGGCACAAGGTAAAGCCTGCTGAACCGACAAGCCCCTGATAGTAACCGCCATCACCCTCCCCGTTAACGATCTGAAAGGCTATCAACCGCAAGCGGGTGTCACAGGAAGCCCACTCACTGCTCACCAGGTCCTGATCAAATGCATACTGCCCAACGGCCTTGCCTAAGGTATCTGCCCCTATCAGCACCACTTCTACATGAGGCGACAAACTATTGATCACCAATTCACTGGCCGACGCCGTGGCACCTGTCGTAATAAAGGCAATACGCAGCGGTTCCATGCTATTGGGCAGCGCGGCAAATACTGCACCAAAATCTTCATAGCTGCGCATGTCGTTATGGATGATCCGCCAGCTGTCCTCATTCTCAGCTACGAGACCCCCCAATAGATCCAGCATCGTATCAGCGACGCTGACTAATCCCCCGCCGTTATAACGAAAGTCAATCACGAGATCTGTCACGCCGGCGTCACGAAAAAATCCCATGGCGTCACTAAGCTCGCCGGTAGCCGTCGATATAAACGAACGCAGATTGAGGTATCCCACCGGTGAATTTCCCTCGCGCTCCAGCAGCAAGGGCTCAGTGGCAAGGGGCGGTGTCACCAGCTCACGTTTGCTTAGCGTGACTTCGGTGACGCCTTGGCTTTGTCGCACGCGAAAGCCCCGCTTCAGGCCAGCCTCATTGCCACCAAATATTTCCTCAATGGTTGCCTGGCGCTGGGTGAGCTGATCAATCGTTTCAAAACCACTGCCCAAATCAATCGCTAGTACTTCGTCCCCCCTTTGTAAATCGGCATCACCTGCGGGGCCACCTTGTAAAACATCCGAAAATAAAAAGCGATTTTGAAAATCAAAACCATAACGAAACCCAAACCCGACATAAGCACCGGTGCTGCCCTGGGCATTATCCGCAGCCTGTGTAGTGAGGTAAGAAAACCCAGGGTCCCTGCCGTCAGGTGCTAGTGGCGCAGTAAGAGCGTTAAGGTAAGCCTGAGCTGTATCAAACTCATCGGGGGAGACCTGGGCCAGTTCGTCATACCAGAGGTACCAGGCGTCAGCGACAATCCGCACAAATTCTTTCTTACCCGCTTCTCCACAAGACTGGTCGACACTAGCCTCAGGTCTTCGAGAAGAATTGGTTTGTTCAACTAACGAATTAAAGACATCTCCCGGAGCGGCCTGTGAGGCTTGAGTGAACATTAAAAAAATCGCTAGCAACCCATAAAAACGCATCAGTACTCACTTAAAACATTTTGATTTAGACGAAATTGTAGACCAAGTCACATTAGAGAACAGCAAGTTTCATTCGCAAGCCTAATGTCGTTCAGCTACAGAAAGCCAACAAATAGCTCAATCTATAGCGGCCCCGCCGGAAGCAAACTTAGGGGCTTTCAGAGGATACAGAAGTCCACTGGGGGGCTGTCAGCCTGCGTTTTCCATCGGAAGCCAGAACCGTGTCCGTAGCGTTAAGTTTCTCTCGATCCCATAACTCGCAGGTCACCTGCTTATGTTTTTGATCTAGGCCCTCACAGTAATTGCTATAGCGGCACAACATAACCTCGGAGCCCTGACCTGTGCGAACCTTCTCAAACCAGTCTGGATCAGCGAGCGCCTGCCTAGCAAAGCCTACGATATCGGCCTTATCGTTCGCTAATAGCGCTTCGGCCTGATCGAAACTGTAGATACCCCCCGCTGTCACTATGGGCGTGGCAAAACCTGCCTCGCGTATCACAGCACGAATTTGCGCTACCGGCTCTACGTTACGCCCCCAAGGCCCCTGCTCATCGGATAAATAAGCGGGCATACACTCATAACCACTTTGACCGGTATACGGATAAGCTGCCGCGCCGACCCGGGGCTGCTTTGCATCATCAAATTTCCCGCCCCGGGACAGACTTAAAAAATTCATCCCTGCGCCAGCAAAAGCCTTGGCAAAAAAACAGGCATCATCAATGCCGCTGCCTTGCTTGATGATCTCATCGCTAAGGAATCGGCATCCCACCGTGTAGTTAGAGCCCACACTTTCTCGCACCGCCTCGTAGACCTCAAGTGGTAAACGTACACGCCCTTGGGGGTCGCCCCCATAACCGTCAGTTCGGGTATTGGTGGCCGACAAGAACGACGACATCGTGTACGCATGGGCGTAATGCAATTCAACGCCATCAAGACCCGCCGCCTTGGCGCGTGTCGCAGCCGCGGCGAATAATTTGGGCAATGTCTGAGGCAGGTCAGCCACGGCAGAATTGTTCATGTCGGTAACACGATCACGGGCGCCAAACTGCAGCGCATCCCACTCACGGGCTGTTAGTATATTCTCGAGAGCTTCGTTAGACAGCGATGCCAAGGTTACTCTGACCTCGCCCTCTGGCGCGTCTTGCAAATTCAGGGCTTGCCGGTGCTCGGGAGTAATGTGCAGAAACCGCTCAAAATATTTTTCCGGATCCGGGCGCCTTCGGATATTCAGAAAATCGATCAGCTGAATCAATAGACGTGTCTGTCCATTGCTCGCCTCTCGCACCGCGTCAACAAGTCTCTTTAAACCTTCGATATAACGGTCATGTGAGATGCGCAGCAGTGGGCCACTAGGAATATCTCGAATACCCGTGGCCTCCACAACAATGGCACCGGGTTTACCCTGGGCAAAACGTGCATACCAATCGATTACGTCTTGGGTCACTTCCCCTGCTTCATTTGATCGCCAGGGCACCATAGCCGGTATCCAGGTGCGCTGCTCTAACTCAAGAGATCCAACAGTTATTGGAGAAAATAACTTTGCTGTGGCCGCTGCATCTCTACTCGGCCACTGCGCTACTTCTGTTTGATATTTAATACGTTGCGGCGGCTTCCACACGGTAATCAGCTCTCCAGCGCGGCCACACCGCGCTTAAGCTTGGTGAGATGCATCATAATTTGCTGATGCTCTGCATGCGACAGGTCGCCCAGCATTTCCACCACCCAGCGTTCATGAGCAGCCGCCATGTCAGCAAAACGACTACGGCCTTTATCGGTTAATGTCACGCACAGCGTTCGACGATTATCGGGAACGGGGCTACGATCAATAAGACCCTCGCCCGCCAGCTGATTGGCAATTCCCGAGACGTTACCTCCTGAAACCATCATGCGCTGAGACAACTCCCCCATTGTCAGCCCATCGGGCGCTCTATCGAGCTGCGCCATAAAATCAAAGCGCGGCAAGGTCGTTGCAAACTCTTCGCGCAAACGCCCTCGCAAGCGCTGCTCAATCATATTGGTACAGGTCAACAAACGCAGCCAGAGACGGATACTTTGATGATCCTCGATTTGCAGGCGAGACTCATGATTTAGCTCTAGCCCGGTCGCTTTGTCGTTCAAAATCGCTCCTTTCCTAGCGTGTCTCACCCTATTCAGTCTCTCGGGTTAGTCCATCTCATCCAAAGCCTATAATAACATTTTAAATATAAAATGTTTTGTTTATACTAGTCCAACATTTTAGATTTAAAGTATTTAAGTTGCGAGCGTTGGCGGAGAATTACTTATGAAAGTGGTTTGTGTAGGTGGGGGTCCCGCGGGGCTTTACTTCGGCATTAGTATGAAGCTGCGTAATCCCGAGCATGAAATTGAGATTTATGAGCGCAACAAGCCCGATGATACTTTCGGGTGGGGCATCGTATTTTCTGATCAAACCGTCGACAACATTATGGCCAACGACCCTGTCAGTGCCCAAACGATTGTCGATGAATTTGTCCACTGGGACCTCATAGATTGCCATGTTTCGGGCGCAGTCGAACGTTCGGGAGGTCATGGCTTTATTGGGCTCGGCCGAAAACGATTTCTCCAACTACTCCATGCGCGAGCGCGTGACCTAGGGGTGAAGCTAAAGTTTGAGCAGGAGTTTAGCCTCGACGATATTGATGGGAAATTTGGCGACGCTGATTTGATTGTTGCCAGCGATGGTCTCAACTCTAAAATTCGCAACAGTAACCTCGACGTTTTTAAAAGCACTATAGAGACTCGCCCTAACAAATTTGTGTGGCTGGGAACGCATCAAACTTTCCGAGATGCGTTTACCTTTATATTTGAAAAGACCGACCACGGTTGGGTTTGGGCCCACGCCTATCAATTCGATGACAACACCTCAACGTTTATTGTTGAAACCACTCCCGAGGTCTATGACGCACTCGGTTTTGAACACATGAGCCATGCTGAAAGTGCGGAAACCTGCCGTAAAATCTTTGAGCAATATCTTGATGGTCATACGTTAATGACAAATTCCGGGCATGTTCGAGGGTCTGCCTGGATCAACTTCCCGGCGGTTTATTGCGACAACTGGATTAAAGATGACCGCGTTGTGCTAATTGGCGATGCCGCTCACACGGCCCACTTTTCCATTGGGTCGGGCACCAAACTGGGCTTGGAAGACGCCATTTCACTGGCCAAGCATCTCAATATTGACACCACGGTTCCTGCCGCCCTTAGGGCCTATCAGGATGAACGGAAAATCGACGTATTGAGACTTCAAAACAGCGCTCGAAATGCCATGATCTGGTTTGAAAATGTCCCTCGCTATATTGAAGCTTTTGATATCAAACAATTTAAGCTATATTGAAGCTTTTGATCTCAAACAATTTAACTACTCAATGCTGACCCGCAGTCAGCGGGTCAGCCACGAAAACCTTCGACTTCGTGATGCCGACTGGCTAGAGAGTATGGAACAACACCTGACCACGACCTATGGTGTGGATGGGGCAAAAGGCCCAACGCCACCGATGTTCCTCCCCTTTCAACTGAAAGATATGAAGCTCAATAACCGAGTCTGTGTATCACCCATGTGTATGTATAGCGCCACCAATGGTCTCCCTGATGATTGGCATCTGGTGCATTACGGCAGTCTTGCTAAAGGCGGTGCTGCTTTGGTTTATACCGAGATGACCAACATTAGCGCTGATGCACGAATCACTCCCGGATGTACTGGCATCTGGAACAAGGAGCAAACTGAGGCCTGGGCTCGAATCACCCGCTTTGTGCACAACAGCACTCAGGCAAAAATGGCGATTCAAATTGGCCATGCCGGTCCCAAAGGCGCCACTCTGGAGCCCTGGAAATGGAACCCCGCTATACTCGACGAGCCATTACCGGTGGATCAGCAGTGGCCTTTGTTATCGGCAAGCAACCAACCTTTTGACGACTACAGTCCTATTCCTAAGGCAATGACGCGCGCCGATATGGACCAAGTTCTCAAACAGCATGTCGGCGCCGTCAAACGCGCGCATGACGCTGGGTTTGACATGATTGAAATGCATGCGGCACATGGCTATTTACTGTCATCGTTTATTACCCCCGCTCTGAATAAGCGCGGTGACGAAGCGGCACATGGCTATTTACTGTCATCGTTTATTACCCCCGCTCTGAATAAGCGCGGTGACGAATATGGCGGCTCACTCGAAAACAGAATGCGCTACCCCCTCGAGGTCTGTGCTGCTATGCGCGCAGCGTGGCCCGCAGAAAAGCCCATGTCAGTGCGCATATCTGCACACGACTGGCTGGGCACTGAGGGCATTACCGAACAGGACTCGGTGGCCATCGCAACGGCCTTTATAGCGGCCGGTGCCGATATTGTTAATGTGTCAACGGGACAAACAAGTCATGAGGCCAAACCTCAACCCGGGCGCATGTTTCAGACGCCACTCTCCGATCTGATTCGCAACGAGGGGCGCGTACCAACGATCGCCGTCGGCAACATTTATGAAATCGATCACGTTAACAGCATTATTGCTGCGGGCAGAGCTGACCTTGTGTGCTTGGCGCGTCCGCACCTAGCAGATCCAAACTGGACACTGCATGCGGCTGCAGAAATGGGATACCGAGGACAGGGGGCGACTGAGCCGCACCAATACTTTTTAGGTTATCGACAGGCCCATACCCTTGCTGAGCGTGCTCGAGAGGCCACCTCATGAGTCGTCATGCGCTCATTACCGGTGCCGGTACCGGAATTGGCGCCGCCATTGCCGCGCAACTCCATGGTGAAGGCCACAAGGTATCCTTGATAGGTCGGCGCCTTGAGCCTTTGGCAGCACTGGCCGAAACATTGGGCAGCGCCTGCGTAGCGATTACCGGTGATGTCACCGATCGAGAGAGCGTTGAACAAGCCTTTGCTCTGGCCACCGACAGCTTCGGCCCCGTAGAGATCTTGATTAACTGTGCCGGTGTCGCACCCACGGCCCCCTTTCATCGCATGGAGCGTTGAGAAAGCCTTTGCTCTGGCCACCGACAGCTTCGGCCCCGTAGAGATCTTGATTAACTGTGCCGGTGTCGCACCCACGGCCCCCTTTCATCGCATGGAATTTGCCGACTGGCAAAAAACGCTGGACGTCAATCTGAACGGCGTATTTCACTGCACTCAAGTGGCCTTAGGCGATATGAAATCTGCGAGCTGGGGCAGAATCGTCACTATTGCGAGTACCGCCTCACTAAGGGGTTTTGCCTACGTCAGTGGCTACTGTGCGTCCAAGCACGCCGCCCTGGGTTTGACCCGTGCCCTGGCACTTGAAACTGCTCAGCTAGGCATTACAGTCAACGCTGTCTGCCCTAGCTATGTCGATACTGATATTGTGCGTGAAGCCATTCAGGAAATTATGACGAAAACCGGGCGCAGTGAAGCTGAGGCGCTACAACACTTTACGCAGAGCAGCCCTCAGGGCCGGCTAGTTGAAGCCAGTGAGGTTGCCGCATCGGTGAGCTGGCTGTGCTCTGGAAGTGCCGCAAGTGTTACGGGGCAAGCGATTGCCATTGATGGCGGCAGCACCGCGAGCAGCCCTCAGGGCCGGCTAGTTGAAGCCAGTGAGGTTGCCGCATCGGTGAGCTGGCTGTGCTCTGGAAGTGCCGCAAGTGTTACGGGGCAAGCGATTGCCATTGATGGCGGCAGCACCGCATAGGAGATAAGAAACGCATGCAGACAACCACCATGAGTCAATATCAGGCCGAAAACTTTCTGTGGAATTGCGAGGGAGGGGTGGGCACCATCACGCTTAACCGTCCTGAGCGAAAAAACCCCCTCACTTTTGAGTCTTATGCCGAATTACGCGACTTATTCCGGTCGCTAGTTTACGCCACCGATGTGGATGCCGTTGTTATTCGTGGTGCCGGTGGCAACTTTTGTTCTGGGGGCGATGTTCACGAGATCATTGGTCCCCTCACCGAAATGAATATGAAGGATCTCATGGCGTTTACGAGAATGACTGGCGATCTGGTCAAAGCCATGCGCGCCTGTAGGCAGCCCATTGTCAGTGCCATTGACGGTATCTGCGCGGGTGCTGGAGCCATCATCGCTATGGCAAGTGATCTGCGCTACGCAGGCCCATCAGCAAAGGTCGCCTTTGTGATCTGCGCTACGCAGGCCCATCAGCAAAGGTCGCCTTTTTGTTTAACCGGGTGGGCTTAGCCGGGTGTGATATGGGCGCTTGCTCGATACTACCGCGCATTATTGGTCAGGGGCGTGCCAGCGAACTGCTCTACTTTGGCCGGGCGATGAACGCCGAAGAAGGTGAGCGCTGGGGGTTTTTTAATGGCCTCAGCGATACGCCCGAGGTCGATGCTCAAAATGCGGCTCAGCGGATTACCGCAGGTCCAACCTTTGCCAATGGCATCACGAAAACCCAGTTACACCAGCAGTGGAATATGTCGGTAGATCAATCGATTGAATGTGAGGCTCAAGCCCAAGCGATTTGTATGCAAACTGAAGATTTCAAACGGGCCTATCGCGCCTTCATCAGTAAGGAAAAGCCTGTATTCTCGGGTGATTAAACAAACCCAAACGGCTCAAGGAAAAGAATATGAGTGAGACAAGTTACCTCAGCTGGCCTTTTTTTGAGGAACATCATCGGACACTTGCCAGCACCTTAGACGCCTGGGCTGAGGAGCACATGGAATCCCTCACCGCCAACGAACATGAAGATCTTGACGGTACCTGCGTGGCACTTGTGCGTGCCTTGGGTGATGCCGGATTTACCGGCTATGCCGTGCCAGCCAGTGGCGGCGGAAACCACGAAAAGCTCGATGTTCGAACCCTTTGTATTATTCGAGAAACCTTGGCGCGCCATAGTGCCCTCGCCGATTTTGCCTTCGCAATGCAGGGGCTAGGAAGCGGGCCAATCTCACTGTTCGGGTCTGAACAACAGCAGACCAACTACCTCAATGCCGTAGCCCAGGGTGAAAAGATCAGCGCTTTCTCTTTGTCCGAACCCAATGCCGGCTCCGATGTAGCCGCCATGTCCTGTGCGGCAGAGCGCGATGGCGATGAATGGGTTTTAAACGGCACTAAGACGTGGATTTCTAATGCCGGCATTGCAGATTTCTACACCGTTTTTGCCCGCTCCAGTGACGCCGGGGGGGCCAAAGGCATTAGCTGTTTTATTGTTGAAGCAGGAACACCGGGCTTTGAAGTCACTGAACGCATTGACTTAGTAGCCCCCCACCCCCTGGGCACACTGCAATTTTCGGACTGCCGCATTCCCGCGGAAAACTTGGTGGGAGAGGAAGGCAGAGGGTTTGGAATTGCCATGGCTACTCTGGACGTATTCCGCTCAACGGTGGCCGCAGCAGCGCTGGGCATGGCGCGTCGCGCCCTTGATGAAACCCTCGACTACACGGCAGACCGCGACATCTTCGGCGGCAAACTAGGAGACCTGCAGCTGGTGCAAGCGAAAATTGGCGAAATGGCCTTGGGCGTCGACGCCAGCGCCTTGCTGGTGTACAGGGCAGCCTGGACGAAAGACTGTGCCGCAGAGCGTGTCACTCGAGAAGCGGCCATGGCTAAATACCATGCCACAGAGACCGCCCAGCAAGTCATCGATGCTGCTGTGCAACTGCATGGCGGTAAAGGGGTCACTAAGGGCTACATCGTAGAGTCACTGTATCGTGATATTCGGGCCCTGCGTATCTATGAAGGCGCAAGCGAAGTTCAGACAACAATTATTGCCCGCCAAACGATCAACAATCACGAACTAAAGCAGGCCTAAAATCATTAACTAAACTCGGCTGTCTTAAAGGGGCCTTTTTAGATACTGATTAGCAGCGTCTTGTAAGACCCCGATTCGCGGTATGCTTATAGCCATCAAAACCCGTGTCGGTTAAGTTCAAAAATGTGACTAATGTCATTGTGATATGGCGGACACTCAAGCGTCACTGACGCACTGCACAGCCAAAAGGCTTTTGAGAAATTCTGCGATGAATCTAAATGACTGTCATAATTTTTCAGATTTTCGTCGACTGGCAAAGAAGCGCCTACCCGGCCCTATCTTTCACTACATTGATGGCGCCGCCGACGACGAGCTGACTTATCGAAGAAATACGGCCGCTTACGAGGACGTGGACTTAGTGCCTAATGTGCTTCGTGGCGCTGTCGACATTGATACTTCGGTCGAGGTTATGGGCCAAAAACTCGCGATGCCGCTGTACTGCGCACCCACTGCGCTGCAACGCCTATTTCACCATGAGGGCGAGCGCGCGAAACTCGCGATGCCGCTGTACTGCGCACCCACTGCGCTGCAACGCCTATTTCACCATGAAGGCGAGCGCGCTGTTGCCAAAGCAGCAACCAACTTCGGCACGATGTTTGGCGTGTCATCTCTGGCAACCGTTACCGTAGAAGACATTGCAGAACTCGCGCCGGGGCCCAAACTTTTCCAGTTTTACTTTCACAAAGATCGAGGTCTGAATAACGCGCTGCTCGAGCGGGCAAGAGCCGCCAAGTTTAATGTTATGGCCCTTACCGTCGATACGATAACCGGAGGCAACCGCGAACGCGATCTACGCACCGGATTTACCTCGCCACCGAAACTGAACTTATCCTCAATGTGGAGCTTCGCTACCCACCCGGCCTGGGCCTGGAATTTTTTCACAGGTGACAAATTTGATATGCCGCATCTTTCAGGGCACATCAATGAAGGGACTAACGTCGCGGTCTCTGTAGGTGACTATTTTTCCACCATGCTAGATCCGACCATGAGCTGGGATGACGCAGAGAAACTCTGTGCCCAGTGGAACGGGCAGTTTGCCCTAAAGGGCATTATGAGCGTTGAAGACGCTGAGCGTGCCGTTGATATAGGCTGCACTGGCATTATGGTGTCCAATCACGGTGGGCGACAGCTCGATGGCTCAAGAGCGCCCTTTGATCAACTCGAGGAAATCTGTGATGCCGTCGGCGATAAAATCGATGTGATTTGTGAAGGCGGCGTCCAGCGCGGCACCCATGTGCTTAAAGCACTATCTGTGGGTGCCAAAGCAGTTTCTGGTGGCAGGCTTTACCTGTACGCACTGGCCGCAGCCGGTCAGGCGGGTGTGGAACGTGCATTAGGCAATTTTAAAACTGAGATAGAGCGCGACATGCGCCTAATGGGCGTACAACGCATCGATGAGCTAGGACGAGGCAACTTACGCAGGCGCAGCGGTAAAAGCCTCTAAGCGCTTCTATGGGGCCCCACAGAGCCCCTAAACCTTAAACCCACATCTTACCGTTTGAATCCATCACTTGATGGCGTCAGCAACCTGCCAAGCGGGACGGCTTTCCAGGCGATCGATGTAGGCGTTCAGTGCAACAAGTTCCTCGCCCACGCAACCCAGCCGTCGACTCATGATGCAAGCATGCCCCAGCATAATATCGGCACCCGAGAAGTCACCAATGAGATATTCCTTATCGGATAACGCCTCTTCCAACGGTAACAGCGCACGGGATAGTAACTTTTGCGCTTGCCCTAGCACCACAGGATCACGCCGATCCGGTGGCAGCAACAGCGTATGAACAACAATAGTATTCATCGACGGCATGACCATGCCCTCGCAGTAATGAAACCATTGGAGGTATTTACCAAACCGTGGATCAGTTGCGACGGGTTTAAGCCCGCCGTTTTTGTGGCACTCAAGAATGTAATCAACAATGGCCCCGCTTTCCCATATCTGCTGTTCATCATCTTCAAGCACAGGAATACGCCCCAAAGGGTGTCGCTGCCGGTGGGCATCTGACTTCAAGTCCTCCGGATGGAAACGCATGGCGTTAAGTTCGTAGGGAAGATCAAGCTCGGCAAAAAGCCAAGCCACACGGACCGCCCGTGAATTCGGTGCAAAGTGAAGTGTAAGCATTT
>Ga0206126_10004482_pt1 | contig 13442 bp, 10 predicted proteins | sample Helgoland_Spring_5_FD_148621 | JGI IMG/M metagenome (GOLD analysis project Ga0206126, IMG submission 148621) | Pelagic subsurface seawater microbial communities from Kabeltonne, Helgoland, North Sea - Helgoland_Spring_Bloom_20160412_1 | ecosystem: Environmental > Aquatic > Marine > Epipelagic ...
GCGCTTAGTTTCAGCTTCTTTACCCAGCGACTGATAATCAGCCACAGAGCTTTCAAATTTGGCTTTAAGGGCAACAAAATCCGCATTGGTCTGAGCCTGTTTTATGCGTTCCTGAGCGGCATTGGAGCCAAAGATCGCCTGAGCAACATCAACAACAGCAATTTTAGACTCAGCTACAGAAGCCACAGAAAAACTCGCGGCCATAGTGGCGACTAAAACCAAACAAAGTACTTTCAAATTACGCAAAATATATCTCCCAACTATTTATAATTAATAATTAAAATTGATTACCCAGCGAGAACTGGAACACTTCAGTCTCATCGAATTCATTTGAGTTTAATGGCTTGGAAAAACTAAAGGTAATTGGACCAAAACCACTTAACCAGGTTGCACCTAAACCAACTGAATATCGCAACTCACCAACATCTGGCTTGAAGCAATTAGCCTGTGACTCACCACATTTGGTGTTAAATATATTACCAGCATCGAAAAAGAATGTGGATTGCACTGAGCGCTGGTCTTTAATAAAGGGTAGCGGGAAGATCACTTCCGCACCAAACTCGATCTGTACATTGCCACCAATTGGATCTGGATCATCGAAAAAAGCTGTAGTACAGGGAGGATCCATCAGATTACAGGGAGTATCCTGAGGGCCGAGCGTGTTGCGCTTAAAGCCACGCACCGAACCAAAACCACCGCCGTAAAAGTTCTTAAAGAACGGCATCTGAGTAGTATTGCCATAGGACTCACCATAGCCGAGGTCAGTTCTTAATTTAAGTGTCAGACTGCGGTACAGAGGACGTAGATGCTGAGCAGAATAAGTCGTTTTGAAATATTCCAGCCCGGAACCGGGTAGCGTAATATCAAGACCTAAACGCTGAGAAGTACCTCTGGTAGCAAACACACCGCGGTTAAGCGTCGACTTAACCCAGTTGATATTGGCATTAAAGACATCAAACTGCGAACCATTACCCGAGACAAAATCGGAGATTTCTTTAGAGGCAAAGGAACCGGTCTCAAGATCTAAATTCTCATAACCCAGACCAAAGCCGATACGCTGTATTTCAGAGACTGGATAGCTCCAGTTAACCGATGCACCGTAGGTGTTGGTTGAGAAGCTGGCAACATTGATCTCATCGTAGTCAGTTTCACGGGCAAACAGATTGTAGCCGACACTTACCCCATCAACGGTAAAATAGGGTTCGGAATAACTAAAATTGAGAGAGCTCTGGTAGGTGCTTCGGTTAATACCAACACCTACTTTCTTACCCGTACCGAGGAAATTATTTTCACTGAGGTTGGCGCCGATAATCAGGCCCGTGCCCTGGGCGAAACCTACACTGGCGCCAATCGAACCGGAAGGCTGCTCTTCAACTGAGAAGACCACATCAATCTGGTCATTGGTACCGGCAACCGGGATATTTTCAACATTAACTTCCTTAAAGAAGCCAAGACGCTCAAGACGTACCTTGGACATTTCAATCAATGCGTTATTGGCTGATGCCGATTCCATCTGACGCATTTCACGGCGCAGAACGCCGTCGGCAGTCTTGGTATTGCCGCGAAATTCAACACGTCGCACATAGGCACGCATACCGGGCTTAATCAGATAGGTGACCTTGGCGGTGTTATCTTCTTCATTGACTTCGGGAAAGCCCTGAACTTCGGCAAAGGTATAGCCTTCATTGCCGAGACGGCGGGTTATATATTCATTCGAGGTGGTCATCAATGTCTGCGAGAAGGTCATACCCTCTTTAAGGATAATCATCGCGCGAATATGCTCTTCTGGAACAACCATCTCACCGGCCAATTCAACTTCATTGACCTTGAAGACATCGCCCTCAGTAATATTGATGGTGATATAGACAGACTCTTTTTCCGGACTGATCGATACCTGAGTCGATTCCACAGCAAACTGTAGGTAGCCGCGATCCAGATACCAAGACTCCAGAGTCTCTAAATCACCAGAGAGTTTTTCACGGGCGTATTTATCATTGCTGCTAATCCACGACCAAAAACCCGTGGTTTTTTGTTCAAAGGACTCAAATAGTTCCTCTTCACTGAAATGCTTATTACCGACTATATTGATATGTCTGATCTTGGCGACATCGCCCTCATCAATATTGATATTCACCGCAACGCGATTGCGCGGCAACTGTTTGACCTCAGTCTCTACCAATGCGCCATAACGCCCCTGAGAGACATACTGTCGCTGTAACTCCTGAGTCATACCCTCAAGAATCACCTGGCGGAAAATTTGACCCTCAGCAAGACCATTGTCGCGCAGTGCACTGAGCAGCTGATCAGTTTCGATCGCCTTATTGCCGTCGAGATTAATTTCAGTCACCGCCGGACGCTCTGCCAGAGCGATTACCAGAACCCCGTTTTCACGGGCCATAACGACATCGGAGAAATAGCCGGTGCGAAACAGTGAACGGGTTGCCTCTTGAATAGCCGGCTGATCGATCAAATCGCCGACACTAATCGGCAGCGCCGCAAAAACAGTACCCGCTGAAACCCTCTGCAGGCCTTCGATACGAATATCATCAACTTGGAAAACCGCCGCGTAAACTGATGCGGAAAAGGAAAAAAGGGCAATAAGAATGCCGCTCAAAAATTGCTTCATGTAATTATTAAAATCCAATTTTTAGTTATCTTTAAGCGACGTTAAAAAGATCGCATAACATCATTATATGTAGCAAATACCATTAACCCCATCAGCATAAAGAAGCCAATTTTATATCCCACCAGTTGCACGCTATCGGAAACTGGGGAGCCTTTAACTATCTCAACCAGGTAGTAGACCAAATGACCGCCATCCAACACAGGAATTGGCAATAGGTTCATTACGCCAAGCATTATACTGAGAATAGCGATAAAGCGAATAAAATTGTCGAATCCAGATTTAGCCGTGTCACCGGCAACCTTGGCAATAGTGATTGGGCCGCTAAGATTCTTTGGCGAAAGCTCGCCCACCAACAACTTACCTATAGATTCCAAGACAAAGAAACTGGTATCTACGGTCTCGCTGGCAGCGCGAAATAGCGCACTCAGCGGGTTGTGATCAATATTGCGCAGCAACGCCTCTGGGTAACGACCCACCGAAGAGAGCTGAACACCCAACTGCCCTACCTGCTCTCCATCCCGTTCAACCAAGCGCGGAGTCACAGCAATAGTGAGTTGCTGACCTTCTTCGCGCTCAACAAGCAACTCAACACTGCTGCCGGGACTGGCAGCAATCGTGTTAATAAAAGTTTCGATACTGGTGATATTGATATTATTGATCGCCAACAGACGATCCTCTGCACGCAATCCGGCAGCAAAACCTGCGCCATCTTCGGAGACCGCCACCAAGCTGAGGGACTCGAGTTCAAAGGGTGGCTGAATGCCCAGCTCACGAAGTGGCGATGGTTCTTCAGCATCGCGCAGCCATTTATCGACCGGTACCAGCAGCTGGTATTGAATACTGGAGTTCGGGTAGGTCACGGTAAAGGGAATCTCACCGCTGGTGCCTATAAAGCCAAATAGCTGTCGCGTTGCAGCACTCCAGGTAGCCGTTGCAACACCGTCGACGGCAATAATCTCAGTGCCTGGCTCAAACCCGGACTGAGCGGCCAATGAGTCAGCTTTAACGTCCCCAGCCACGGGCGCTAGACCGCGCTCTCCCGCAAGGAATACAATCCAAAAGGCGACTAGAGCGAGCAAGAAATTGGCTGCAGGGCCGGCAGCTACAATGGCTATTCGCTGCCATACGCTTTTGCGGGAGAAAGCAAAGGGAAGATCCTCTTCTGGAACATTGCCCTCACGTTCATCAACCATCTTTACATAGCCACCGAGTGGCAGCGCAGCGATCACAAACTCAGTATCCTGAGCATCACGCCAGCGCAGCAGCGGAGTACCAAAACCGATAGAGAATTTCTGGACTTTTACACCGCAGCGGCGTGCCACCCAAAAATGCCCGAACTCGTGAAAACTAACCAATACACCCAGGGCAATAAGGGTAAAAAAGATTGTCTGTAGGATATCCATAACTTACTTCTCCAGCCTTTTTATATAAGCACTACTATACAGGCGCGCCTGCTCGTCGGACTCTTGGACTGCAGCCAACGATTGTGGTTCAGTTAAAATCTGACCATTTAAGGTTTGCTCTACAACTGCGGCGATCTGCATAAAGCTGATGCGCTGATCGAGAAATGCCTGCACGGCTATTTCATTGGCTGCGTTGAGAATGGCCGGCGCATTTTTACCCGCTGCGGCAGCCGCTTTAGCCATCGCCAGACAGGGAAAACTGTCAAGATCTGGCTTTTCGAAGTTGAGTTGGGCGACCTCAAAGAGATCTAGGTCTGCGACACCCGCATCAATCCGCTGCGGCCAGGCCAGTGCATGGGCAATCGGTGTGCGCATATCCGGATTACCTAGCTGCGCCAATACAGAGCCATCGATGTACTGCACCAATGAGTGGATAACACTCTGGGGATGCACCACCACCTCAATCTGAGAGGCTGGCATATCAAATAACCAGCAGGCCTCGATAAGCTCAAGGCCCTTATTCATCAATGTCGCTGAATCAACGGAAATCTTGCGCCCCATACTCCAGTTTGGATGGGCACAGGCCTGATCGGGGGTCACCGACTGCATCTGTTCAGCCGACCAGCCGCGGAAGGGTCCACCAGAGGCTGAGAGCAGTAGTTTCTTCACGCCACTTCTATCAGCTGACGAGTTAAAATCTTCTGGTAAGCACTGAAAAATAGCATTGTGCTCACTATCTATAGGTAATAAAAGAGAACCGGAGTCAGCGACCGCCTGCATAAACAGACCGCCGGCCATCACCAGAGACTCTTTATTGGCGAGAAGGATTTTCTTACCGGCCTGAACCGCAGCCAGAGTTGGCACCAATCCGGCGGCACCGACAATAGCTGCCATCACTGTATCTACAGCTGTATCACTGGCAACCGCACAGAGAGAATCCCTACCCCATAAAACTTGCGTTTTGGAGCCGCTACTTTTTAATAGAGATTGCAGTCGAGAAGCCGACTGTGAATCGCCAACAACCGCATACTGAGGATTAAACTGTTGGCACTGAGCGGCTAACTTATCTACCTGACTGTGAGCGGTCAGGGCAAAAACACGGTACTTGTTCGGATGACGGGCAATAACATCCAGTGTGCTAACACCAATCGATCCTGTCGCACCAAGCAAGGTGATAGTTTGCATAAATCAGAGCGGGCTCATTAGTAAGTACAGTAGGATAAATAGCGGCAGCGCAGCCATCAGGCCATCGATACGATCCAGAATACCACCATGTCCGGGCAGAATCTGGCTGCTGTCTTTAACCCCCTGATGGCGCTTGAGCATACTTTCAAAAAGATCGCCCAATACCGAGTATAGAGAGACGGGAATAATTAACAGCAGCAAAGCTGTTAGGGAAACGCCAACCGGCATAAATAACATCAACGCGGCAATTAATATCAGCTGAAACGAAAGCCCACCAAAGAAGCCTTCCCAGGTCTTACCAGGACTAACCACCGGTGCCAGCTTATGCTTGCCAAATAAATTGCCCGCCACATAGCCGCCTATATCGGCCAGCGAGACAATCGCCACCGCCAGCAGCAACAACCATTGACCCTGAGGCTGATGGATTATTAACACAATTGATAACCAGGTAGCGACCAACAACAGCAGCCCCAATACAGCAAGCACTGGCTTGGCAGCCCAGATTATCGCGCTTGAAGGATAACCCTGAACCCAGAGAAATATAATTGCCCAGAGAATCGATGCCAGTAGCATAAACTGCTGACCTCTGTGCATGTCGAGGGAATCAAGAGTATCGAGACTATCAAAAAGATTAAGCCACAACGCGCCACCAGCAAGACAAAGCAGAAGTGCGGAGAGATGAACGAACTTACCTACAGCAGTTTTAATGCCATTCAGATTAGTCCACTCCCAGCCTGCCAGCATAACCACAGGCACCACCGCCACACAGAACCACAGTGGTTCTAAATTAAAAAGCAGCAATAAAAAACCAGCCACGAGCATGACTGCTGTCATTAATCGCTGTTTAAGCACGAGATATTTCTCCTCGGGTAGCGGTTTTCTCTTCACCAGCAGAACTATCGCGGAGACCAAAACGGCGCTGTCTAGAATAGTATTCATCAATCGCCAGATCGAGGGCGGCAGGATCAAAGTCAGGCCAGTAACAGTCGGCAAAATAGAATTCGGTATAAGCCATCTGCCAGAGCAGAAAGTTACTAATACGCTGTTCACCAGCGGTGCGGATACAGAGATCGGGATCTGGCATACCCTCAAGCTGCATATACTTGCCAAGCACCTCTTCATTGATATCCGACGGCCTTAGACGTCCGGTCTGAACTTCAGAGGCAATCTTTTGTGCAGCGTTAGCAATATCCCAGCGCCCACCGTAATCGACACAGAGCACCAGAGTGAACTCGCCGCTGGCAGTCATAGTTTCTGCATCATTAATCAATCGTTTGAGACGGTCGCTTAATTTGCTTCGATTGCCGATAACTTTGAGTCTGACACCATCATCGCGAAGGGCTTTAGCTTCTTTTTTCAGGTAGGAGGAAAACAGTGACATCAGACCGCGCACTTCGAGATCCGGGCGTTTCCAATTCTCACTGCTAAAGGCAAACAGGCTGACCACTTTGACACCGCGCTCTTTGGCGGTTTTCAAGATATCGCGAATCCGCTCAACACCCGCCTCATGACCACCAATACCGCCGAGCCCACGCTCCTTCGCCCAACGGTTATTGCCGTCCATAATAACGGCAATATGTCTTAGGGGATGAGTCGAACTATCGCTTAAAGCATCTGCAGCAGGATCGGCCATGATCATCAATACCGAGGAGATTAAATCTCCATCAGATCCTTTTCTTTAGCAGTCAGTGCTTCTTCGATACGGGCGATAAAACTGTCAGTAATCTTTTGGATATCGTCCTGACCTTTGCGCTCTTCATCTTCGCTGATGTCTTTGTCTTTAAGCAGTCCCTTAAGGCTGGAAAGCACATCGCGGCGGATATTACGCACTGATATTCGTGCATTCTCAGCTTCTGCTTTAGCCTGCTTGCCGTAGACCTTGCGGGTCTCTTCGGTAAGCGGTGGCAGAGGGATGCGAATCACGGTACCAGCGGTCGATGGGTTTAAACCCAGATCGGATTTCATAATCGCCTTTTCAATCGCTTGCACCAGGCTCTTTTCCCAGGGCGTTACCGAAAGCGTGCGCGCATCTTCAATAACGATAGAAGCGGCCTGTGCCAGCGGTGTAATAACACCGTAGTAATCAACAGTGAGACCATCCAGCAGGCTCGGGTGAGCACGACCGGTGCGAATCTTGTTAAACGCATTACCCAGCGCATCAATGGCCTTGTTCATTCGAACATCGGCTTCTTTCTTTAATTCATCAATCATTCTGTAGCACCCTCTGTAACCAACGTACCTTCATTGCCACCGACCACCAGATTGAGTAGCGCGCCCTGTTTGGACATACGGAATACTCGCAATGGCATATTGTGTTCGCGACACAGGCAGATGGCGGTTAAATCCATAACCCCAAGCTTTTTATCTAGCACTTCATCGTAGGTCAAACGGTCATAGAGTTCGGCGTTCGGATCTAGCATTGGATCAGCGCTGAACACACCGTCGACCTTGGTCGCCTTGAGAACAACATCGGCGTCCATTTCAATACCGCGCAGACAGGCTGCAGAATCAGTAGTAAAGAATGGATTGCCAGTGCCGGCGGAAAAGATTACCACCTCACCTTCACCTAGGTAGCGCATGGCGCGGCGACGGTCATAGTGCTCGACCACACCGCTCATGGGAATTGCCGACATCACATGGGAGGAGATATTGGTTCGCTCCAGCGCATCGCGCATCGCCAAACCGTTCATCACCGTTGCCAGCATACCCATATGGTCGCCGGTAACCCGATCCATGCCGGCTTTATTTAAAGCCGCACCACGGAATAGATTACCACCGCCAATCACCAAACCAACCTGAACACCAATACCCACCAACTGACCGATTTCAAGCGCCATACGATCGAGAACCTTGGGATCAATCCCGAAACCCTCTTCTCCCATCAACTCCTCACCACTGAGTTTTAGCAGAATCCGCTTATACTTTTTCTCTTTGCCAGTCGGCGACATATTGAGTCCTCTTATATAAAGTTTGTCTTAACCTGCACTCTGAACCTGGGCTGCTACTTCAGCAGCGAAATCGACTTCTTCAACTTCGATACCTTCACCCACTTCAAAACGAACATAGCCAACAATCTCAGCACCACCGGCTTTAACCAGCTTGCCAACAGTAGTGTCTGGATCCTTAACGAAAGGCTGGTCAACCAGGCTGCTTTCTTTAAGGAACTTGCTAACACGACCTTCAACCATTTTAGCGGCGATCTCAGGTGGCTTGCCACTCTCAATTGCCTGCGCCGTAAAGATATCTCTCTCTGCCTGAATAAGCTCAGCAGGCATCTGGTCTGAGCTAACCACTGCAGGGTTAACCGCCGCAACATGCATAGCAACATCTTTTGCCAACGCTTCGTCACCACCGGTTAAACCAACCACAACCGCAATACGGTTGTTGCTGTGAACATAACCACCAACAACGGCTGCTTCAATACCTGCGGCGCGACGCGGTGAGATATTTTCACCAATTTTCTGTACCAGAGCTTCACGAGCTGAACCGAGCTCACCCTCCAAGAGTGCAGGAACATCAGTTTGCTTTGTAGCAAATGCAGTATCCAGAACAGTGGCTACAAAACCTTTAAAACCTTCATCGCGAGCAGCAAAGTCAGTTTCACTGTTAACTTCCAACACCATGCCGTAACCGTTTTCTGTTTTAACCGCCACCAGGCCGTCAGCTGCAGTACGACCAGCTTTCTTGGCTGCTTTCATACCGCTTGATTTACGTAACTCTTCAATAGCTTTATCGATATCTGCACCAGACTCTTTCAGTGCACGTTTGCACTCCATCATGCCCAAACCTGTGCGATCTCGCAGCTCTTTCACCAAAGATGCTGTTACCTGTGCCATTGTATTCCTCTCAAAATCATAAAATTGTTTTTAAAAAAGGGGGCAGCGGCCCCCTTTTGTTTATAAGTGCTGTGTATCTTTAGCCCTTACTCTGCTGCAGCATCCTTGGAAGGCGCTTCTTCAGCAGCAGGAGCTTCAGCAGCAGCAGGCGCTTTATCCGCAGCAGGCGCTTGAGCAGCAGCAGGCGCTTCAACTGCTACAGGAGCAGCTTCTTCAGCGACTTCAACAAACTCATCCTTGCTGGATACAGTTGCTGCCTGAGCCTTGCCTTCAAGAATAGTATCGGCAACTGATGCGGCGTAAAGCTTAATCGCGCGGATCGAGTCATCATTACCTGGAATCACATAGTCAACGCCATCAGGGTTGCTATTGGTATCTACGATGCCGACAACTGGAATACCCAACTTGTTAGCTTCGTTGATAGCAATACGCTCGTGATCAACATCGATAACAAAAAGAATATCCGGCAAGCCGTTCATATCCTTGATACCACCGATTGAATTCTCCAGCTTGATCTTCATGCGCGCACGCATCAGAGCTTCTTTCTTAGTTAACTTCTCAAAGGTACCGTTTGCTTCTTGTGTTTCAAGATCACGGTAGCGACGGATTGAGGCACGGATAGTCTTGTAGTTAGTCAACATACCACCTAACCAGCGGTGACTAACAAAAGGCATACCACAGCGCTCAGCCTGTTCTTTGATGATTTTTTGTGCGGCACGCTTGGTGCCTACAAATAGAATTTGGTTGCCCTTGGCAGCTTCAACACGCAGAATTTCCAGCGCTTCATTGAAGGCAGGTACTGTTTGCTCAAGGTTAATAACGTGGACTTTGTTTCGTGAACCGAAGATAAACTGGCTCATTTTTGGATTCCAGAAGCGAGTTTGGTGACCAAAGTGAACACCAGCTTGCAACATTTCGCGCATACTTACAGAAGACATAATTTTTCCTTTTAGGGGTTAAGCCTCCACGTACCCCAGTGATCAACCAGTAAAGCTAAAAATAACGCTTTTCAGGCACCCAGATCGCTGTGTCGGAACGTGTGTGTGATTAAAAAAGTTTAGCTAAACTATTTAGTTAAACTATTTAGTAAAATAACCAGTTGCCGAGACATCTCGGTAACCGGCGCGCTTTATACCATAATGGCAAGTCCAGTTAAAGAAAAAGCTACGTAAAAAGACTGATAAAAAGCGATTTCAAGTTAAACAAAACCGCAAGCCACAACTGCGCTTACAGATAGTTTGTGAATAACCGCCAAAGTCACTCCCTCATTAACCCATAGATGCGTACAATAGCGGCCAAATACAGACAGAGGTTTTTATGACAATACAGCTACGATCGGCGGACGATATCGCCAAGATGCGCGAAGCGGGACGACTGGCCGCTGAGGTTCTCGAGTTAATCGGCGAATATGTGGTGCCCGGCGTTAGCACCGAAGAGCTGGATCGAATCTGTCACGACCATATAGTCAATGTGCAAAAAGCCATACCCGCCTGTCTCGGCTACCGTGGATTTCCCAAATCGGTGTGTACCTCGATTAATCACGTGGTCTGTCACGGCATTCCCTCGGAGAAAAAAATACTTAAGAGCGGCGACATTATCAATATTGATGTCACGGTGATCAAAGATGGCTGGCATGGGGATACCAGCAAGATGTTTGCCGTCGGCAATGTCGCCAGCCACGCTCAGCGACTGATTGATATCTCTCAGGAGTGTCTCTATCTGGCCATTGATATGGTTAAGCCCGGCGCCCGACTCGGCGATATTGGACATCACATCCAGAAACATGCCGAAGCCAATTACTACTCCGTTGTTCGCGACTACTGCGGCCATGGCATAGGTCAGGAGTTCCATGAAGAGCCACAGGTATTACATTACGGCACTCCAGACACAGGTCTGGAGCTGGTCGAAGGCATGACCTTTACCATTGAACCTATGGTCAATGCCGGCAAACACAGCACCAAATTAAAAGCCGATGGCTGGACCGTTGAAACACGAGACGGTCGCCTCTCCTCGCAGTGGGAACACACCCTTGCCGTTACCAGCAATGGCTGTGAAGTCCTCACTGCACGTCATGAAGAACCTTACAAAAAAAATAATTTATGAGCTCAGACGTTACTACCGCACCCCTGTTTTTTGACCAAAATCGCTTTCTTAATGATATTCAACAGGGCGATCCGATTGAGGTTTTCCGCAAGGTACTCAGTGCCGCCCAGAATCATTTCAACAATCGTTTCCACGAAGGTGAAGAAGTCCATCACCTAGTCAATGAACAGTCGCAATTTGCCGATGAAATACTCCGTCAGGCCTGGCAGCGTTTCGAGTGGGACGAGGATATCAGCTTAATTGCCGTCGGTGGCTATGGCCGCGGAGAACTGCACCCGCACTCAGATATTGATCTGCTGATCTTGATGCGCCGCAATAAACCGGAAAAGTACCGTGCCAGTATCGAGCAGTTTCTGACCTTCCTTTGGGATATCCAATTAAAGATCGGTCACAGCACCAGATCCCTCAGCCAATGTGTTGACGAAGCCAAGGCAGATATCTCGGTGGCCACCAACCTGATGGAAACCCGACTGCTCGCCGGCGACCCCAAACTGCTGGAAAAACTCCGCGCCAAAACCGGACCGCGAAAGATATGGTCATCGGCAGCCTTTTACACCGGCAAAATCAATGAACAAAAAGAGCGCTATCGCAAACATGCAGATACCGAATACAACCTCGAACCTAATATTAAAGAGGCGCCCGGTGGCCTAAGAGATATTCAGGTAATCAACTGGACCGCCAAGCGTCACTTTGAAGTCGACCGCCGCTCTCATCTGGTTCACAAAGGTTTCCTCTCAGAAGAAGAATACGCAACCCTGCGTCGCGACGAAGAGTTTCTGTGGAAAGTTCGCTTTGGTCTGCACCTGATTGCCGAGCGCCCTGAAGAACGCCTGCTATTCGACTACCAGCGCAAGCTCGCGGTGATGCTTGGTTACACCGAAAGCGATGGCCGACTGGGTGTAGAGAAGTTTATGCAGCGCTACTATCAGGTAGTGATGTCGATCAGAGAGCTCAATGATGTTCTACTGCAGTACCTCGACGAAGCTATTTACCGCAAGAACAAAACCAAATCCGTTGTAAAGATCAACGAGCGATTCCTAATCCGCGACAACTATCTGGATACCACCGATAGCTCAGTATTTATCGAACACCCCTCTGCCCTACTTGAGCTCTTTGCGATACTCGGCGAAAACGATCAGATACAGGGCATTCGCGCCTCGGCGATTCGCCAGATACGCTTGCATCGCAATCTAATCAATGACGAGTTCCGCAGCAGCGAAGAAAACCGTGCGCTGTTTATGCGTATTCTAAAAGCCCCCTACTTACTCTCCGCCCAACTGCAGCGAATGAACCGCTACGGCATACTCGGCAGCTACCTGCCCGAGTTCGGCAAAATTGTCGGGCAGATGCAGCACGACCTTTTTCATATATACCCAGTCGATGTTCACACCCTAGAAGTGGTGCGCAATATCCGCCGCATGGTACTGCCTGAAGTTGCAGAGCGCTTTCCGGTGGCGTCACATATCTTTAAAAACTTTCCGAAACCGGAATTGATAATTATCGCCGCGCTGTATCACGATATCGCCAAGGGCCGCGGCGGCGATCACTCGCTTCTCGGGTCAGCGGATATTGAAGACTTTGCCCTGCGTCATGGCCTTAAGCCGCAGGAGATTAGCCTGCTGAAATGGCTGGTGGAAAACCACCTGTTGATGTCGAGTATTTCACAGCGCGAAGACACCTCAGATCCGGATGTTATCCATAAATTTGCCAAGCATGTCGGTGATCTTATCCATCTCGACCATCTCTATGTCCTCACCGTCGCCGATATCAATGCCACCAATCCGCATCTGTGGACGGACTGGAAAGGCTCGCTGATGCACAATCTATATTTTGAGACCAAGCGCGTTCTGCAGTTGGGAGTCGGGGAACCGACAGCAAAATCAGCCTGGCTAAAAGATGCCAAAGATGCAGCCCTGCGAGCATTGATGGCCGACAACATAGATGCCTCTCAGGCAACCAGCGTCTGGAAAGACGTCAATGAAGAGTTCTTCCTCCGCGAACGCGCCGAAGATATCGCCCTATTTACCAAGGCTATTATCAATAATAGCGAGCCGCAAAAACCGGTTATTCTGCTCAGTGATGTGGGTGTTGAGCTAGCTGTAGCAACACAGATTTTTGTCCATTCCAAAGACCGTGAAAATATCTTTTCTATCACTGCTGCGACCCTCGACAAATTGAATCTGACCATTCAGGATGCACGCCTGCAGTCGGCCAGTGACGGCACCGCCTTCGATGTGTTTTATGTCCTCGACGAAGCCAATCAGCCGGTGGGTAAAAACAGCGTTCTGA
>Ga0206126_10004490_pt1 | contig 13426 bp, 24 predicted proteins | sample Helgoland_Spring_5_FD_148621 | JGI IMG/M metagenome (GOLD analysis project Ga0206126, IMG submission 148621) | Pelagic subsurface seawater microbial communities from Kabeltonne, Helgoland, North Sea - Helgoland_Spring_Bloom_20160412_1 | ecosystem: Environmental > Aquatic > Marine > Epipelagic ...
TCACCACCAGCACCCATACTGCGAGATTCTACATCTTCTGGATGAACATTTAATTGTTCAATTAGTTGGTCACGTACCCACTGTTGGAATCGTCTACCCTTTGCTTTTGCACTACTTGTTTTCATTCTATATTATATAGGGTATATTTTACTGTCAACTCTACACCCTCTTCTATATTACTAATAGTCTTTAAGTAAAATCTATTATCTTTTTCATACTTTATACAGTTAGGAGTTTCACTATGATTATAGAAACCACCAAGAGGCGTTCTAATTATTTCACCATCAATATTAATATGAGACAATCCTAAAGATGTATCTTTTAAAATTTTAGATTTTGCAAACAAGCCCATGCCATGCACTTTACTTTGTTTTAGTGTAATATTTTCTGGTAAAGGTAAGTAAGTCATTCTAACATCCATTTAAACCAGAACATTTTTCTATATTGATCTCTTTCATACATAGCTTGTTTATCAATAATCTCTGGTACTTTGTTTACAATAGTACTTATTTGTTTTTTTGTGAAGGTTTTTACAGTTGGTTCTCTATTGGGATCACTTATAGATACACCTTCATTCTCTTTTGTTAAAGTTACAATCCCACCACTAGTTCTAATTGTTATTACTCCAACACGACCATAAGGGTCTTTTACTAAAATAATAATATTTTCTGAACCTATTCTACTTGCTTTTCCCACTATTGCTGTTCCACGAATACCAATTGTTGCAACTGGAGTTCTGACCACCATCATATCTGGGCCTCTTTTTGCAATCTTTCCACTTACTAAACGAAAAGCACCAGTTATAAACTTTACATCCATAATCCCATCATTTTTATCATAATCAAAAACAAAATTATCTATTTGAAATTCAGCAAGTTCACCTATACTCATTATAGAATTATCATACATTTTTATCTGTGAAGAAGATTTTTCCCCTGTAGTAACAATGTCTTTTTTAAATACTTTGTTACTAGATATATTTGATACAATTACAGTTTCTTTATTTTCTCTCTTTATAAAAACTTTACCATTTGTTTCTATAATAGTTGCAGCTCTCTCTGCATAAGCTGAAGAGGTTATTATTAATAATATGAATATTAACTTTAGCATTAACTCTTAAAAAGTTCTATATTAGTTACAACACAGATTCTTAACTCATCTGTTTCTTCTTGTTTAGGAACTTCGTGATGTAATGTTGCTGGAAATATTACCATATCATCTTCACTTAATGGATAGTTCCATCCACCTTGTAAATATGAATTTGAAATATCCATATTATCTGCTATATTAAATTTTGATTTCATTATTTCTTTACCATACAAACCCATAGAACTAAGATTTACAAATCGTATAGAACTATGTTTTTCTGGGTTAAAATTAATGTAGTGTGTACAGGAAAAATCATATGTTGGGTGTGTATGAGACTGCATATGTTGTCCTGTTTTTATGGCTGTATAATTTACAATATTCCATTGATAATTAAAATGTTGTGAATTTTTAAAATCATTATGAAAGAAATCTTCAAATGTTTTATGATATACTTCTTTTAGTTTATTATAATTAATGTTTATGAATTTTTCGTTATCCCAATCACCATAAGTGTGATGCAGATTGCTTGTTCCCCATTCATTTCTACTATTATCTATTTCATAATTTTCTTTTATATCACTAACTATTTTATCCTTATCATAAGAATCAGGGTCTATCCTAATCTTATGTACAGGAAATCCAAATAACATATCACTCATAATTATTTCTCTTTTAAATGTTTAACTTCCATCTCTAGTTCTTTTATATGAAGTTCCATACTACGAACTCTTTTTACTGTGTCCTGTACTGCCTCTGGTGGTCTGAAACCAGTAGTCCATTCAGTATTTGCTTTGATAGACATCTCATGCATAGATACTGTATTCTCTACCAAATTTAATCTTTCAATAATACCAAAATACGCCCAGGCTGCAACAACTGCACCAACAATCATACTAATAATGTTTTTGATAGGTAAAGCTACTTCTGTACCTTCGTTTAGTTTAGTTGCCATCAGTCATCCTCTTCATAACCTTCTAACTCTACTTCATCTTGTAACTCTTCTTCTGTAAGAATAGAACCACAGAAAGTGCAGTACTCCATGAAGTAGAATCTTTCATTCATATTGTGGGATATTTTGTACTCTGCCTCACATCCCTCACAAACTATTAATCTCATTGTATTTCACAAAATCCTGCCGCACAAGCTAATTCTTGAGCCCCAATCGTCATATCAGTTTTTTCGTATTCTGATAGTTTTGTCCAATCAACTTCTTTTGGCATTTTGTTTAACAATATAGAATATCCACTTTCATCAATATCTTGGTATGGTGCTTGTTTATATGTATGGTCTGAAAATGGAAGGAAACTAACACCAGACATAAAATCAAAATGTTTGTATGTCCATGCACCAACATCTAACCACTCATCTTCTTTTACAGATATAGTGACAGATGGTTTATGTTCACACCAATGTTTCTGATATGTCAACCATAACTCTAATTGTTCTATAGCTCCCATGTCAGTTCTGAATACTGCACTTTTATCAACCTTCATAGGAAAAGAAAATACAGCAGTATGACTTGGATTCATGACATCATCTTCTACAGGAAAACCAGCATCTTGCATCATCTTTGTAAGAGGGTCTTTCTTATCACCACGAACTGTACGAACATAGTAAGGATTATGTCTTGCATGAATACCAGATGCAGCATCAACCAACTGTGAGACTGTTCCTGATGGTTTGACACACGTTACAGCAACACTCTGATTGATTCCTATCTTCTTTGCAAACTCAGCATTTGTCTTTACTGCTTCTGCTTTCAACTCCTCCAAAAGAGTTTCCAAACCATCCTTCTTACCATTAGTAAACTGACAGTCCATAATACCAGTAAGAGAAACTCCAAGAAGACGTTCCTCTTCACAGTTCTTTCTCCATGATGATGATACATACTTGAAGTTTACAAGTGTAGATTGAAAAGTTCCTAGAATCGTTGCAAGCCTTACCTTCTCTAAAAGAGTCTCCTTCGTATCAGTTGCACGAACTACAACCTCTGAAAGATTACAGAACTCACGATTACGTAGGATAATCTCAGAACAAGGATTTGTACCAAAATCAAAGTCTTCTGTATTTCTGCGACCATTCTTTGCAGCCATCTTAACTGCACTCTCACGATTGAAAATACCACGTTCTCCAGACTTAGAATCATAAAGTGCTTTCCACTCATCCATGAAAACACCAATATCTGGTTTCTCTGTGTAACACGCACTGTTATTCGCAAGAGCACGTTGTGGTTCTGTATTCCACCACTGACCAGACTTAGCCGCTCTCATACGGTCATCAGAGAGGTTTGAGAGACTTATGAGTGCGCTTCTTCTTACACCCCCTACAACTACTATCTCTGCAATCTTACAAACAACATCATGACATTCAACAGATGACAACTTACGACCTTTTGCATTTTTGAATATATTTACTGCAAAATTGAATAAATTTTCTAAAGGTTCAGGCCCAGATGCACGACCACCGAAAGTCTTGAGAGGAGCTCCAGCAGGACGTACTTTAGATAAATCCCAACGTGGAATCTGACCGATATACAACATACCAATCAATTCTTTGAGAGCCTTTGCCCAACCTAACTTAGAATCTGAAACCGTGATAGTAGTGTCAGACTCAAAAAATTCTTCTGCAACGTCTGGAAGTTTTACCACGTATTGACGTTCTACACTAAACCCAACACCTGTACCATTCATGAGTACATATAGAATTTCATCAAATGCCTGTGGACGGTCAACTGCAACATAAGAACAGTTATACCCAGCAATGTTCTCACGTTTCAATGCTTCTCCAGCTGTCATAAGACAACGCATGGACGGCATAATTGCTTGAGACAGAACTGCTTCTTCTAATTCTTTTCTAAGTTTATCTGTAAACTTGTATTCATGCAATTCGTCTAAATGTTCTTTGAAGAAATTAAAATACCTTCCTACAGTTTCATCCCATGTTTCTCTACGTTCTTTTTCTGGCAACCATCTTGAATATCTTGATAGGTGAATAAATTCTTGATAGGATGTGGGTAGGTGATTACTAGGCATTTATCTTTCTCCATTCTGCAAACCTTAACTTGGCAGATGCACCAGAAAAGGTATTTTGTGTTATGATTTTTTGTATTTCTTCTTTTGACATTCCTGACAATATCATGTCATTAATATCTTTTTCTTTAACCTGTTCTGGCCACAGAACGATACTGCAACCTTTGTTTATAGTTTTCTCTATCTGTTTATTGATCTCCTTGTTTCTTGGTTCATTATCAAATATAACTGTGAAGTCTCCTTCAATTCTATCAAAATCAGAACCACCGACTGCAAGACAGTTATCTATAAATAGACTATCAAGTGGGCCTTCAACCACATAAAAGTGTTTGGAAATATCTACTCTGTCTAATCCAAATATTTTATCACGTTCTTTTAATTTGATGGTAATATACTTAGGTGTTTCATTTCCAAATGCTCTTCCTTGATATGCAAATATTTCTCCTTGTTCGTCACGAAATGGTATCAACAACCTTGGGTGATCGCCATCCAAGGAAGGGAATTTGTTTGGTATTAACGTATTGGTAAATTTGTAAAATGATTCGCAAAAGAAGATATCCCTAAGCGAGCTATGGGGTAACTTTCTTTTATCAACGATTTTTCTAACAGGATGTTCAGTTTCAAGTTCTGAGATAGATTGGAGTCCTTTGAGGACACTTTTCTTCTTGAATACAGGTGCATTGAATTTGAACTCCGGCTCAGGGTTATTAGACTTAGCCCCTTTTTTATATCGTTCCATTATATAGTCTTTGTAAGTTTTTGAGTCTAGATACTCAATCAATTTACCTATTGTAGTTCCTACACCACAATTATGACACTTGAAGAATAAATCGTTTTTCTTACGATATACAAATCCTCTCGCTTTTGTTTTATTTTTTCGGGAATCACCACAGTAAGGACAACGAAAGTTCCAAAGAGCATCACTCTTTTTCTTAAACAATTGCAGTTGTGGTGAGATTATATTAAGGTATTTTATGTCTATATATGAACTCATAGACAGATAGTACATGATTAAGTAGGTTTTGTCAACCCCCTATTAACATAAATTTTTGTGCGATAAATCCAATAATGATGGAGCCACCTATAATAATCCATCTCCACTTTTCTAAAACACCTACTCTTGTACTAAGTTCTTCTCTAATCTTACGAACTTCATCACATTGTTGTTTGTGTTGTTCTGTTGCGGTAGTCATAATCTCTTTAGTATTGGTGGTTATACGAGAATGTAGTTCATCTATTTTTTGTAGTAATTCTGATCTACGTTCCTCTATCTTATGTTCTGCTTCAAATATTGCTTCTTCTTGTCTTGCAATCTTTTCTTCGTGTACTGCAAGCATACGATGGATTGAGTTGGAAACGTCTGTTAGTTTCTCTATAGCAACGTCTAGTCTATCATGTATCCTTTTTTGATCATGTAGTTCTTTTTTGAGAAGTTCAACTTCTGTTTCCAACTCAGCCATTTATTTAATTACCATTTCTCATAACAGACCAGACACCCCAAGCAAGAGCGCCCCAAAGAATAACTTTGGTTAATGGTATGGCAAAGAATAATACTGCTACAGCAGCTGCAGCAACTATTAATCCTTGATGAGTAGATGCTTCACCTACTCTAGATGAAATCCAATTACTAATCATATTAATCTCCTTTTTCTAATTCGTTGATTCTGGCTTCAAGCTCGTCAATTTTTTTACTGACATTGGGGTATTTCGTTTTCCAATTTTGTTCATCTTGTAAAACCTTCAATCCCAACTTTTTAGAAGCCCATGTCGAAACATTATCAACCTTCTTATAGAACCACACTCCTAGTTTAGTATCTGCAAACCAAGAATCTGCGGCACTACCAATAATACTTCCAGCAATACTACTAATTAAGAAAAACCACATTATTTCTTTCTTTCTGGTTGTTGTGTGACCATCATAATTCTCATTTTTGCACGATCTATATAAGAACTAAATCTATCATATAAAATCCAAGGAATTAGACCATGTACTAACATTATGACTGCCATTCCTAACAATCTTACTGTTTCTCCTAATGTAAATTTCAAATGAGAAAAATAATTTAGATTTACTTCACGTAAATGATTTTTATTCATATCTAACCCCAATCAGGAATAGTACAAACTTCACATCTACATTTTTTGCAAACCTCTATCTGACCTTCTGTACCATGATTATAAGGTTCACGGCGAAAATCTTTCATAAGAGGTACTCCACAATGAGAATCATGACCACAATTTCTACACTTGGTCATTATCACCCTCCCTTGGTATAATTGACCAACGACCAAATAGAACAACAGCATAGTAAGCTGCATAAATTTTCCATGAAGAAACTTTAGGAGTTGCATCTTTCATAGCCATAAGGAATACATTATCTGATGCTTCTTTTGCTTTACTAATACCTAACATATCTTCTGGATTTTTTGCACGATATTGACGAATCCTGAGATATAAAAGGTCATGAATAATTGCAGCTCTTGCGATATCCCAAGGTGCAATCAACCACCAAATACCTCTTGGTACACTTGCAAGGTCAGTTTTAAAACCTTTACTACAAGTTATTTTACTTTTTGGACATTTAATACCAACTGCTTGTAATGGAGATTCTTCCATCTCTTCACTATGGTATGATAATGCTCTAGACAGAATCCACTGTTTTGGTGGATTATATTCAGCCTCTATTTTATTATTAAAAGTTCCCATAAGATACTCCTTATAATTTCTTATTAAGTTCCTTAATCATATTAGCTTTAGTTTGTCTACGATCAAGTTCTATACCACGTTCTAAAGCCCAATCATCTAATACTTTCTTTGTCATCTTTTTGAAGTCAGGAAGTTCTTCCTCTTCTTCATCTTCGTATGTATATACTTCTTCTTCGTGGTCATGCGAGTGTTCTTCATCATGAGAATGTGGATGAGAGTGTACTGTTCCATCGTCATGCTCATGTTCGTGTTCGTGTTCAATATTTACTGATGGTGCTGGAATAGTTAAGTCACCCATATATCTCTTAAAGTTAAGATCGTTATCAGAACCTTCACCCATACTATCTACTTCATACTCTCCACTTTCCACACCAGCAGAAATAACTCCATCTGAAATTTTTGCAATGATAGATTTTCTATCAGCACGAACATTCTTAATTTCAACACCAGCTTCTGCACCCATTTCAATTAGGTACTCATTCGTGAATTTTGCATCACTATTCCACTCTTGTATTATTGACCATTTTAAATCTGCATAATTCATTTCGTTTCCTTCTCTTTATTCGACTTTGGTTTTATAGCATCTTCATAATAAATTATGATAGATTTCTGTTGTTCCAAATATCTTTTAATTTCTGCCATGTTTAATGCCAGAGTTTCATAATCTTTAACACTAATAACATATGCAACTAGAGGATCACCATTTTCTTTTTGGAACTCCTCTTTGAATTGCTTAAAGTTTTCTTCCGTAACAACCCACCACTTCATATTAGTGTTCAGTCTTAATTGTGATGGTCTGTTCTGTATAGGTATCTGTCTTTCTACTTCTACAGTTTTAACTTCAACTTGTTTTACTTGTGGCCAACTGGCGCAACTACTTAATATCAGGCACGACAGTAATAGACTCGAAACTTTCCAATAAGCTTTTACTTGCATTGTTTATCTTCTCTTCCCAAACGGCAGGTTCTTCTGCACTCAGTTTTTTCAAATTTATTTTTCGTAGTTTACCTAGTAATTTATTCTTATATTTATTTGCCGCATTTAGTCTAGTATTTAGGTCTTTATTAAGTACTTCATACTTTTTGGCGTCAGCAACAAGAGTTGCAATGGTCTGATCTTGTACTTTTTTTGCAGTTTCTAACTTTGCACTATTTTCTGTAAGTGTTTGTATACGAGATTGAGTATCCTTATAGTAATAATAACCACCATAAACTACACCTCCAACTAATCCTAAAACAACAACCAACATATAAACTTTAATCATTACTCACTCCTATGCATCATTTGCAGCATTAGTTGTAAAGAATATCTTCACACCAAGTACTCTAGCATCACCAGCCATATCATCATTACCATCTGATACATCTCTAAATAATCTAAAGAATGAAATATCACCAGCTGCAGGAGAGTTTGCAAGAGTTACAGCACCACTGGTTGCAGTAATCAAAACCTCTGTTGCATCACCTTGAGAATCATCAGTAACAACAACAGCAGTACCATATGCTTGGTCTGCCTCTTCGTTATCTCCTACCGAAACTCCTTGTAATCCAAAAGCAACACCAGTTGTTGCAGCTAAACCAATATAATATACTGCAAATGTTATAGTACCTTCATTCCATGATTTAGGAAATGCTATTTGAAATTGTGCAGCTTCATCTGCATCTTTATCAAAATCTAAAACTTGTAAGTCTGGACGGCCGGCAGTTGTCTCTACTTCGGTTAAGGCTGCACAACCATTTGATACAGTAGGACGCATTGCAGCTGATGGAACCCATATTGTTTCTAGTCCTGCTGTTTTTATAACTGCACTAGCTACAGTTGCACCAGCAGTGTCTAGGTCAACTGTACCATCTGCGGCGATTGCAATTGCACCAGCAGTAGTTGCGGTTCCTATTGTACATGCATCTTTTAATAATAAGTCATCCACTAAAGTAACAATACCAGTTGATGCAATCGTTATAGCAGAAGTAGAAGATGCAACTCCTATTGTACCACCATCCTTGATAAGTATATCATCTTTGAATGTTACTATACCAGCAGAGGATATTTGCATTGCGTCTGTTGCACTTGCAGAACCAACATCTCCATCGTCTGCAACAACTAGATTACCTTTGAGAGTTGCAGCTGTAAATGTTCCTGCTGTGATAGAGATATTACCAGTTGCATCATTCGTAGCAGTAGTCGTTCCTACTGTAAATTCGTCTGCACTTTCATCAAACATAAAGATAGCATTATTACCAGTGGAACCACGTTCCATGATAATACCCATATCGTTTGCATTAGAAGTGGCACCAGTATTCAATTCCAATAATGTATCTGAAACCTTCATATTTGTGGTACTTACTGTAGTTGTTGTACCATTAACAGTAAAGTCTCCTGTTACAACTAAATTTTGAGAAAGTGTTACATCACCATCAGATGCAATCGCAATTGCGTCTGTATCAGAAGTATGTCCTATATTTGTACCATTGATAACAATATTATCAACTGTGAGTGCAGTCAATGTACCCAGAGAGGTTATATTTGTTTGTGCGGCAGTTGTCACAGTTGCAGCAGTACCACTTACATTACCTGTAACATCACCAGTTAATCCCCCAACAAATGCTGTTGATGTAATACTAGTTGCACCAGTAACCACACCAGCATCAATTATTATCGTACCATCAAGAACAATTTGTTGACCACTAAGAGGTGTGATTAATAAATCAGTACCAGCAGTTGAACTTAGTGTATTACCATTAAGGTTAAGGTTGTCTACTTGTAATGCAGTTAATGTACCTACTGATGTAATATTTGTCTGAGCTGCAGTGGTCAAAGTAACGTCAGCAACATAAGTTTTGATTCGTGATGCAGCTGTTTTTCTATTTGTACCACCAGCACCATCATCAACAACAAATAAATCTGCATCAACGATTGCAGCACCAATATCTGTACCACCATCTATGTCAAGTTTACTTAGTGCTAAAGTAGTAACAGATGCGGTTGCACCAATAAACTTCCCATCTGAAGCTCTAAACTGAAGAAACTCTCCGTCACCTATACCATCTACTAAATCATTTGCATCAGCAATACTACCAATACCACCACCTCCACTACTTGCAAAACCTATGGTGTGAAGGTGTTCATTAATTTTCTTTTTAAATTCTGCGAGTTCAGCGTTTAGAGCTGGTTCATCTTTAAATGGTGTGGGATATTCTTCTGCTTCTGGTAATGCGGTTTTAGGAAGATATCTATCAATAACTTGTTCACGAACTGGAGTCATGTCCACTTCATTTTTAGTACCAAATGCATTTGAAAGAGATTTAGTAATAAACTTCTCTCTTCTACGTCTATTTTCTTCTTTAACTGCTTTTTGTTCTTCTTCTTCTAAAACTCTTTGTATTCGTGCTTCTTCAGTAATGACTGCTAGTTCTGCATCATGTTCTCTTTGTTTTCTTTCTGCAACTTGTTTGTCTTCTGCACGTTTGAACGAACCAAAAGTTATTGCTTTCCTTTTGGCCCTTTGTTCTGGTTTTTCTGGTGAAGTGACAAGTTCAGTTATCTTTTTCATGATACATCACTAATCAATATACATATTCAGTTCGTATCTCTTATTATCAAGATTAGCAACTTGAACGTGCAAATTTTGTTTTTTCTGTGTACCTAGAATATATTTGTTGGTTTTACCAGAAGATGGTTTCTTTGGGCCAGATGCCACTTTAGAATCAATATCATCAGAGTCTACTATATAACCCATTTTTCTTGCAGCTCGGTATGCGTGTTGCATTGCAGCAGAGAAAGTCTTGTGATATATTTCATATCCTGTTGCAGATTTCGCAGAATTGATATTTGCCATATCTGCTTGTGGTCTTATAGAACCTGTACTTCCTCCACCATAAGACATTTCAGATATAATAGATTCTACAAAGTCACCTCTATTCTTTTTTGATTCTTGTCTCTTTATACGAGATTTTTCTAGTCTTTCACGATGTTGACGATATGCTTTAGAACGTCCATCTATGAGAGGTTGTTTTCGTTTCTTTTTCTTTGGGTCAACTCCTGGCTCTCCCATAGGGCCGACACCAAGACCAGCAACACTACCAGAACCAGCAGAATTTGTAGGAGCATCTTCTCCTATTGATGAACCAGTAAATGGAGAAATCTCATTCCATTTTTTCATTTTATGTCCTCCAAACTAATGTATATTTTTTCCTGTGTCTTAACATGAATAATAGGAAATATCTCAACTCCAAGAACTGTATCTATAGGTGCTTCATCATCATAAGCAATTACCTTGTCACCTTTTTTAGCAGATAACTCTTCTTCCTCTTTATTTAGTATATCATTGACTAGAACATATTCACCTTTAGGTAAAACCTCACCAAACCCTATAACTTCTTCTGAAATAGAATTATCCATTTCAATACCTTCTTCTTTTAGGTATTTCATAAATTCTTTTTCAAACATATCTGGGTCATCGACAGATTCTTTAAATGTGTCTTTAAGTAGAAACAATGCAGCTGCATATGTACCAACCTTTGTTCTGAGGCCAGGCACCTTTGCGAATATCTTTTTAATATTGAATACAAGTTTATGAAGAATGGTATAAGCGTTCTTTTCTGCTGTTGTTCCAAGAGTAGCTGGTTTAGTTTGACGAACACCAGCTATAGGTGGTGGCATTACACGATTACCATTTTCATCTATAATACCAAGTTTATATGCATCAGTTTTTTCAAAAGGTGTTGTTAATAACTTTATAAATCTGTACGTTACGAATAAATCTATCGCTCTTCCCATTACAGTTTCCTTAAAACTTCTAGAACCTCTTGGTTCGCAATTATTTCTGACAACTCATCTGCTCTTAATATATTTAAATATAATAAAAAAGACTTGAGTGTTTCCCAATACTCTCTCTGTATTTTAAAAAGTATCAGAGTCACGCAAGCCTCGGGCCCGAATAAATTGTTTAATACGATGATATGATTCAGTAAAAGTCTTTCTTTAAGTATACCACTTTCTTTATGTTTTCTCAAAAGTCTTTTGATATATTTAAATCGTTTCATATCATCATGAAACTCTTTTTCACCTTCACACTGTGGATTGTCATAATGTTTAATTGCGAACATCATAACATTCTCAGTAGTTATGTTTTCATACATTTATTTAATACTAGCACGCAACCTACATTGATTAGTATCAGTTGTTTCATAAGTTATATTAAGGGATAATCCCCCTTCAATTTTGTTCGATAAACCATCGTCATCAATAAACTCATTATGTGGTGTATCTGTATCTTTACCAAAACGTCCACCAAATAGTGTAAGAGGTAAAGACATTTCTCCTTTATCTTCAGTCATCATATCTTCGCCTATAGAAGGAAAAGTAAGACCGATGTTAGATAATGAACCACGAATCCTTGTGAGTGCAGACATAGGATCAGTTAAGTCCTCTGCTACATATGATCCAATTATCGCATTAACTTTTTTTATAACAGAAGGTGTAAAAGAACCATGAGCTGGGTTTCTTCCAAAAGTTGCTTGTTGTCCACCGCCTGGGATTGGCCCATTTTCTGATATAATTTCTCTAAATTTTTTCATCTTTTTCTTCCTCTGTATCTGTAGGAACTTGATCTCTAATCTGTTCTTCTAAAAATTTAGGTTCTTTCTTATTTTCTGATTTATCAAAAAGACCTAAACCAAAAGGCCACTTTATTTCGGAAAGAACTTCCATTTTATTCTCCATTTATAAAAAGTGATGGGGGGCGAACCCCCCACCATATAGTATGATATTAAGTAACATCAATCGTTGTTAAACCAGTATAGTTAGTAACTGTGATGTTAGCAGCAATAGACATAACTGCATATGCAGCACCTGTCCATAGGATAGTCAATGTCTCACCAATTCCTTGGAATGTAAATGTTACACCTTGTCCAAGAGTTGCGGTAAGGTCAAGGTCTGTAGTATTCGTTGTAGATGTTACTGCAAACATTTTGATTTGACCAGTTGTAGTTGAGTTAGCAAGTGTTAATAATGCGTCAGCATCAGCACCGTCTATCAATGAAATCGCCTCTGTTAAAGCAACTGCACCGTCAGCGTCATAAGTAACAACACTATTAAGTCCCAAGAATGTTGGGATAGCGTTGAAAACACTAGCAACTGCGATTTTCTTGTTAATTGGTGTTCCTGCTGGATCATCAATTACGTGGAATAAGTCTGTAGATGCAAGACTTCCACTAGCCAACTCTGTAAGAGCTGTAATTTTCTTATCTGCCATTTTGGCTTCTCCTTAATTTAAACCCACTAAATTGTGGGGATTATACTGAAGGTATAACGCATTATCCTTCATCACCTGAGTCAGAAACCAAGTCTGGCTCAACATTATCAATTTTTTCTAAGAAATAATCACATTGTTGTAATGCACCCGTAAGAGCATTTATTAATGCGGTATCTTCCTTAATCTTTTCTTGATATTCAAGTAACCTTTGTTTGACTACTTGAATATCACTATTAATTGTTTCTTTACGTTCTTCAATCGAATCTTTATCTAAACTCATAGTATATTCACCTCATTTCATTTAACACTATTTATATAATTATTTATAACACTTATTAAGATGCAGCGA
>Ga0206126_10004496_pt1 | contig 13417 bp, 10 predicted proteins | sample Helgoland_Spring_5_FD_148621 | JGI IMG/M metagenome (GOLD analysis project Ga0206126, IMG submission 148621) | Pelagic subsurface seawater microbial communities from Kabeltonne, Helgoland, North Sea - Helgoland_Spring_Bloom_20160412_1 | ecosystem: Environmental > Aquatic > Marine > Epipelagic ...
AGGCGTGCGCAGGAAAAAACCGCGAAATCAGGCTTCAACCTGACCGTCGCGGAGTCGGATTTGGCGATCGGCCCGCTGGGCCAGCCCTTCGTTGTGCGTCACCAGGGCGATGGTGAGACCGTGGCGGTCGCGCAGATCGAAAAACAAATCGTGCAGGGCGTCGGCGTTGGCGGTATCCAAATTCCCCGAAGGCTCGTCCGCAAAGAGAAGGGGCGGGTTGTTGACCAATGCGCGGGCCACAGCCACCCTTTGCTGCTCGCCGCCACTGAGTTGGCTCGGCAGGTGCTTGGCCCGGGCTTCGAGCCCCAATTCTTGGAGTCTGGCCATGGCGGCGGCTTCAGCTTCTGCCTCTGAACGGCCCCCTACCAAGGCAGGCAGCATGGCATTTTCTAGGGCGTTGAACTCGGGGAGCAGCTGGTGAAATTGAAAGACGAACCCAATTTTCGCATTGCGAAAACGGGCCAAGGCTTTGTCCTTGAGGCCAGACAATTCCACGCCATCGACCCATACTGAACCGCTGTCCGGGCGGTCCAAAGTCGACAAAACGTTGAGCAAAGTGGTCTTTCCTGCACCGGAGGGACCCACGATGGAAACCACCTCTCCAGCGCTCAGAGAAACGTCCACACCACGCAAGACTTGGAGGTCATCGTGGCTTTTGTGAATTCCGGTTGCCTTCAGCATGTGCGAAAGCTACGTCCGAAGGCTAACTTCGCGGCGCCGTATACGGCCAAACACGAACTGAACCCGCCATGAACCTCCACGAATTCCAAGGCAAGTCCATCCTCAAGCAATTCGGTGTATCCATCCAAGAAGGCCGGGTGGCCTCTACTCCAGAAGAGGCCCACGCTGTGGCCGTAAAGCTTCAAGAGGAAACAGGAACGGGCTGGTTTGTGGTCAAAGCACAAATCCATGCGGGTGGCCGCGGAAAAGGCACTGTGACGGAAACAGGCAGCCATGGTGTGGTGCTTGCCAAAGGACTTGACCACGTGAAGGACACTGCAGCAGGCATCCTTGGTGGACACCTGGTGACGGCCCAAACGAACGCCACAGGCAAGCAGGTCAACCGGGTGTTGGTGGCACAGGACGTGTATGAGCCTGGCGACAGTGAGCCCCTCGAGTTCTACATGAGCGTGCTGCTCGACCGTTCTCAGGGCCGCAACATTATCATGTACAGTCCCCAGGGAGGTATGGACATTGAGGCGGTTGCGGAAGAGACCCCGGACCAGATTTTCAAAGAGTCCATCGATCCAGCCTTGGGCCTGCGCGATTTCCAAGCCCGTCGGATTGCCTTCAATTTCGGCTTGTCTGGAAAGGCGTTCAAGGAAATGGTCAAGTTCGTCAAGTCGCTCTATGCAGCCTATGTCGGCAGTGATGCCTCCATGTTCGAGATCAACCCTGTCCTCAAGACTTCGGATGACCGTGTCATTGCAGTGGACGCCAAGGTGACCCTCGATGGCAACAGCTTGTACCGCCACCCCGACTATGCGGCCATGCGCGACACCTCCGAGGAGGATGCCACCGAAGTTGAGGCGGGTGAAGCAGGGCTCAACTATGTCAAACTCGACGGCAACGTGGGGTGCATGGTGAATGGTGCCGGACTGGCGATGGCCACCATGGACATCATCAAGCTCAGCGGCGGAGAGCCTGCGAATTTCTTGGATGTGGGTGGAACGGCAGACGCGGAACGCGTTGAAAAGGCATTCCGCATGATCCTTCGGGATCCCGCCGTGAAGGCCATCTTGGTCAACATTTTTGGCGGCATTGTGCGTTGTGACCGGGTGGCGCAAGGTGTGGTCGATGCCTACAAGAACATGGGGTCCATCGATGTCCCCATCATCGTTCGCTTGCAGGGCACCAATGCTGTGGAAGCCAAGAAGCTCATCGATGAAAGTGGGCTGGAAGTCCACAGTGCGATCCTGCTTCAGGAAGCTGCCGACAAGGTGGCTGCGGTACTCTGAGCCCTTCGGTTCTCAAATTTTTCTCGCTACGGTGAGGCCGTCTCCAATGGGGAGGACCACCGTGTGCAGCCTGTCGTCTTGAGCGAGCCGCGTGTTGAGAGCGCGGAGTGCGTCGGGCTTGGGACCCTTAGCATGTTCAAGCGTGCCGTCCCACCACGTATTGTCGAACAGCATCCAGCCTCCAGGGACCATCAGTGGCAGCAGGGCATCGAGTTGTTCATTCACGCCCTGCTTGTCTGCGTCGATGTAAGCAAGGTCGATGGCATGCTCCAACGGCCATGCCGCGAGCACATCTGCAACCTGTCCATGGTGCCTCACAATGGCATTGTACCGCTTGTGCTGTTTCCAAAATTCGTCTTGAAGGGCAAACAATTCATCGTTCCGCTCTACTGTATGCAGCGTGCCGTCTTCGGCCAATCCTTCGGCGAGGCATAAAGTGCCGTACCCTGTAAAGGTTCCCAATTCAAGCACCGTCTTGGGCCGCACCATGCGGGTGACCATGGAGATCACTTGGCCGGTATGGACATCGGTCATGAGTCGGCCATGGCGGGTGCGTTGCCAACTAGCGCGACGCAAGGCGGTGAGCAATGTCGGTTCAGCAGACCCCTGCTGTTTGGCAAAATCATGGAGGTCCATGATGGCCCGAAAGGCTTAGCAGAATAGGCCGATAGAGCCCAGCAAGATGACCAGGTCGGATACACCTACCAGGCCATCGCCGTCGAGGTCAGGGGCTCCGCAATTGGTGTCACAACCAAAGAGGCCAAGGAAGACCACCAGGTCTGCGGCGCCTACGATTCCATCTCCTGAGAGGTCGGTGGGACAACCCAAGTCGGCGATTTCGCTGACTTCCATCAATCCATTGCAATTGTTATCGATGCCTTCGTTGGTGCCTGCCGCCCCCGGATGTTGCAACGGATTGTTGTCGTCGCAGTCACAGATGTTGTTGTGGGTGTCGTTGTCGTTGTCTACGATGCCGGCACAGTCTTCGAATGCAAGTTGGCAATTGTCATAAATGCAGGCGTCGCAAGCTGCCGTGCTGCCAAAGGCGCAGATTGTGGCGCAATTGTCCAAAACGCAATTTGCTTGTTGTGCAAAGCAGTCAATGCATCCTGCGGACATGGTGGGCAGCAGGATGGTGGCTTCTGTGGTAAAGCAACCAGCGGGGTCCGGGTCGAAAGCGCAGTCCAGTCCGGCTGAAGAGGTGGCGATGTCGACTTGGGTAGCACTGTCGCACAGCAGCATTAAATCGTACTCATCGCACTGGGCCTGAATGGCGAAGGCGGAGTACATCAACGCACACAACACCATTGAACGTTGGAGAAATAAAGAAAGCATGCTGTACATCTATGATTATCTGAAGATACGAAATCTCGCGCGAGGCCGTCTATCTTCGTTTGACGGGCAGATAAACTACGCCATGAAGAAATTGAAAGGTCTGGAAGCGTTGGCTGAATTGCACCAGGCCATGGGTGGTGAGCGCGCCGACCTTCCCATTGAGGAATCAGGATCCGCGCCTGCTGAGGGGCCATCGCTGTTGTATGTGTCGAGAGACAAGAAGGCCAGGAAAGGAAAGGAGGTCACGTTGATCGAGGGTTTTGATGCTGATTTACATGCCGACGTGGCGGTAGAGACGGCCCGAGCTCTGAAGGCACATTGCGGCGTGGGCGGAGGATGGAAAGAGGGGGTGGTTTTGCTACAAGGAGACCACAGAGAACGCACTGCGCAATGGTTGCGCAGCAAAGGATACACGGTGAAGCACAAGGGGGGATGAGCACAGAACAAGAACAAGAGACTCAGCCACAAGCAGGGGTGACCCGTTATGTGGTCCGCACGCTCATGGGCTTGGAGCCTCAAGTGGTGAGTGAATTGGAAGAGTACGGAGCCGTGGAGGTTGAATTGGGCCGCAGAAGTGCTGCGTTTGGCGCGACCAAAACGGTGCTATACCGTTATCTGCAATCCACCCGTTTTGCCGTGCGCGTGTTGCGTCCGATTTTCGAGTTCAAGGCCAAAGGTCCCGATGCTTTGCACGCTACTGCCGTTCAACTTGATTGGGGACGATGGGTGGACCCGCGACGTTCCATGGCTTTGGATGTGACGGTGAACAGCGAGGACTTTCCGCACGACCAATTCGCCATGTTCCGGCTCAAGGACGCCCTGAGCGATCACTTCAAGTCCTTTGCCCGAGGTGGTTCCGTGAGTCATTTGGACATCAACCGGACCAATCCAGAGCAGTTGATTCATTTGCACATCGCGGGAGACCAGGTGACCATTTCCTTGGACCTGATCGGTAAGGAGGCTTTGTTCAAAAGGGGGTACCGTGCTCCGCGTGCCCGTGCGCCCCTCAATGAGGTGTTGACGGCGGGCTTACTCGGTTTGGCTGGGTGGCGTCCGGGAGAGACCCTGGTAGACCCTATGTGTGGTTCAGGAACCTTCGCCATTGAGGCGGGATTGTGGACAGCAGGTGTGCCAATCCACGCGGGCAGAAGGGAGTGGACCCTGTTTGGAATGCCCAGTTTTGATGCCGATTTGTGGCGGACAGTGGGTGAAGAAGCACGCAAGGAGCGCATTGAACGTGCGCCCATTTTGGCTTCAGATTGGAACAAGCACCCTGTGGGTGATGCCCGTGAAAGTGTGCGCAAGGCTGGATTGGAGCATTTGGTGCGGGTCGAGGTGGCCGATTTTTTGGAAATGAGGCCTCCACGAGACACCGAGCCCGGTCTTGTTGTGCTGAACCCGCCTTACGGGCAACGTGTTCATGCCGATGACCTTGAACACCTATACGGTGGCATTGGTGGTGCCCTCAAGCACCGTTGGTCAGGATGGCGCGCGGCCTTGCTGTTCCCCAAAGACTTGGATGCCCAACACCGCATTGGACTCAAGCCAAGGGTCAAGCACACGGTTATGAATGGTCCGCTGACTTGTACTTGGGCGGTGTACGACCTCTTCAAGGGCAAGCGGGCCGACTACTTGGCGGGCGATGAGCGTGCCGGGGATGGTGTCGAAGGTTCTGCCGCTGAAGGTGCTGCTACGGACCCGGGATCAGAGGAAGGAGAGACGGTGCGTTTTCGCCGTCCCCGTGTCCAAGTTCCCAAGGACGAGGACTGAACCCGTTCCATTGGCGACATTCGCCACATGATGAGATTGACTTTGACGGTGGCTTTGCTGACCTCCGTCACACTGGGTGGTTGTGGGTTTCGTGGAAACCACGCCGATGTTGTGCTGCACAATGGTGTGGTCTTGACTTTGGATGCAGCTTCTCACGAGGCGCAAGCCATTGCGGTTCGCAGTGGCCGCGTCGTGGAGGTTGGCCCTGAGCGGGCCATTCTCAACAAATACCATGCTGACACGGAAATTGATTTGATGGGGGCTGTGGTTGTGCCCGGGTTGATGGACGCACATGCGCATTTTGTGGGCTTTGCCGATGGGTTGGGTGCTGCAGACCTTGTGGGGACAACATCAGCAGATGAGGTGTTGGATAAGGTGTTGGCCCACGCGGCTTTGTTTCCAGACGGCTGGGTGATCGGCAGGGGATGGGACCAAAACGATTGGGAGGAGACTCAATTCCCCAATAGGGCAGACCGCTTGGATCGGCTTTTTCCTGACCGTCCTGTCATCTTGGAGCGTGTCGATGGCCATGCAGTGTGGTGCAATGCGGTTGCTTTGGAGCGCGCAGGCATGGTCCCGGGCTTACATATAGAAGGAGGAGAGCTCCTTGTAGCAGAGGACGGGCAGTTGACTGGGGTGCTGGTCGATGGTGCGGCAGACAGTTTGCAGGCATGGGTGCCAGAACCGGACAGTGTGCTCCGGGCTGGTTATTTCAAGGAGGCTGCGCGCAGGCTTGCAGCGGTAGGGTTGACGCACATTACCGATGCGGGTCTCGAGCCCCAGGATGTCGAGGCGATTGCCGCATTGCAGGCCTCCGGTGAACTCCCCTTGCGCTTTGCGATTATGGTGGCGGACCGACCCGAAGCTTTAGACCACTATTTGTCTCAGGGTCCCATCATTGATTCGGCGGGCATGCTCGATGTCCGTGCTGTCAAATTCTATATGGATGGGTCGTTGGGGTCGCGCGGCGCCTCCTTGCTCGAGCCCTATTCGGACCGCACAGAGACACAAGGGCTCTTTCTTCAGGATGAATCCGACTATATAGAGAAGGTAAAACGTGTTCAAGCGGCCGGCTTCCAGGTGGCGACCCATTGTATTGGAGATGCTGCAGTGCGCCGTGTGCTCGGGATCTACGGAGACTTGCTCGGCGGGGTCAATGACTTCCGTTGGCGCATTGAACACGCTCAGGTGGTGCACCGGGACGACTTGGAAGCCTTTGCGGCCCACACGATCATCCCTTCTATTCAGCCGACCCATGCCACCAGTGACATGTATTGGGCAGGGCAGCGCCTTGGTCGAAACCGTGTGCGCCGGGCTTACATATATAAGAGTCTACAATCCCAGCTGGGATGGTTGCCTTTGGGAACGGACTTCCCAGTCGAAGGCATAGCGCCTCTGCGCACCTTCTATGCAGCGGTGGAGCGTAAAGATGTGGAGGGATATCCGGAAGGCGGCTTTCAGAGTGAGGAGGCGCTCGATCGGATGAGTGCTTTAAAAGGAATGACCTCTTGGGCGGCATTGGCTTGCTTTAGAGAACACGATCTCGGTCAGATTGCACCCGGCTACCGGGCAGACTTCACCGTGCTTGACCGCAACCCCCTGACTGTACCCTCGTCGGCCTTACTCGAGACCCGGGTATTGCAAACGTGGATAGAGGGGAAGCGGATCTTTGAACGTCAGGCCCGCTGAACAGTTAGAAGACCATGAGTGCTGAACAATCACACCGCGGCCGATGGGCCCTATTCGCTTACTTGGGTATTGCTGCTGTGGCCATCGCTGTTGGAGCGGTCTTATTGACCCCCGAAAAGCAGCTGCCCATCTACCAGCCCTCTGACCTCAATCCGGCTTTAGTGGATGCCACTGTATTGGGCCATGAGGATCACCACATCCTTCCTTTCGAGCTCGTCAACCAGCTTGGCGACACGGTCAGGATCGAAGATGTGGCCGGTCAGGTGTTGGTGGTGGACTTCTTCTTTACACGCTGCGCCACCATTTGTCCTTTGCTCACCACCAATATGAAGCGGATACAAGACCGTGTTCTTGATGATGATCGGGTGCGTCTGATGAGCCATTCTGTGACGCCTGAAGCGGACTCAGTTTTGGTGTTGAATGAGTACGGTAAAGCAAAAGGTGTCGATTCTCGGCGCTGGTGGTTGCTCACAGGAAGCAAAAAAGAGGTCTACAAGCTGGCCCGGAAGAGCTATTTCGCAGCGTTGGATGAAGGGGATGGAGGCTTCCAGGATTTCGTGCACACAGAAAACATGGTGCTTGTTGACACCCTGGGGCGCTTGCGCGGATTCTATGATGGGACCGACATCGGCGAGGTAAACCAATTGGTGCAAGATTTAGACTTCTTGTTAGGGCCTTCAAATCAGGGTGTTACGGAATGAATTTCAAGATGCCCGAAAAAAAGAGCAAGGGGGGCTTGTGGGTGTGAGAAACGGCTCTACATTTGCCCCCGCTTTGAACGCAAGGCGCCGCTGCAAGCAACGAGGAGAAGGAGAAAAAAAAGAGGAGTAGAGCTTGCCGGAATTAAAAAATGAAGTATCTTTGTCGCCCCGTTTACGGGAGACGTTTTGGACCGAAGGGTTCAATTCAGATAGAAGTTCTTTGAAATGATGTGATAGCCCAACCAACGTTAATTTACTTTGAGAGTCAAATTTTCAAACTTTTACAATGGAGAGTTTGATCCTGGCTCAGGATGAACGCTAGCGGCAGGCTTAACACATGCAAGTCGAGGGGTAACAGGGAAAGCTTGCTTTCCGCTGACGACCGGCGAACGGGTGCGTAACACGTATGCAACCTACCTTCCACTGGGGTATAGCCCAGAGAAATTTGGATTAATCCCCCATAGAACCAAGAATCGCATGATTCAATGGTTAAAGGATTCCGGTGGAAGATGGGCATGCGTCCCATTAGCTAGTAGGTGAGGTAACGGCTCACCTAGGCTACGATGGGTAGGGGGTCTGAGAGGATGATCCCCCACACTGGTACTGAGACACGGACCAGACTCCTACGGGAGGCAGCAGTGAGGAATATTGCGCAATGGACGAAAGTCTGACGCAGCCATGCCGCGTGAAGGATGACGGCCCTATGGGTTGTAAACTTCTTTTATATACCAAGAAACCTCGGGACGTGTCCCGGGCTGACGGTAGTGTATGAATAAGCACCGGCTAACTCCGTGCCAGCAGCCGCGGTAATACGGAGGGTGCAAGCGTTATCCGGATTTATTGGGTTTAAAGGGTCCGTAGGTGGACCATTAAGTCAGAAGTGAAATCCCGCGGCTCAACCGCGGAACTGCTTTTGATACTGGTGGTCTTGAGTGTGCTCGAAGTTGGCGGAATATGACATGTAGCGGTGAAATGCTTAGATATGTCATAGAACACCGATTGCGAAGGCAGCCAACTAGGTCACAACTGACACTGAGGGACGAAAGCGTGGGGAGCGAACAGGATTAGATACCCTGGTAGTCCACGCCGTAAACGATGAATACTCGGTATTGGCTTCGGTCAGTGCCCAAGCGAAAGTGATAAGTATTCCACCTGGGGAGTACGGCCGCAAGGTTGAAACTCAAAGGAATTGACGGGGGCCCGCACAAGCGGTGGAGCATGTGGTTTAATTCGATGATACGCGAGGAACCTTACCAGGGCTTAAATGCAGAACGACCGGGATGGAAACATCCCTTTCTTCGGACGGTCTGCAAGGTGCTGCATGGTTGTCGTCAGCTCGTGCTGTGAAGTGTCGGGTTAAGTCCCATAACGAGCGCAACCCCTATTTCTAGTTGCCAGCGGTTCGGCCGGGGACTCTAGAGAAACTGCCAGCGTAAGCTGTGAGGAAGGTGGGGATGACGTCAAATCATCACGGCCCTTACGTCCTGGGCCACACACGTGCTACAATGGTGGGGACAACGAGTCGCTAACCCGCGAGGGTAAGCTAATCTTCAAACCCCATCTCAGTTCGGATCGGAGTCTGCAACTCGACTCCGTGAAGTTGGAATCGCTAGTAATCGCGTATCAGCCATGACGCGGTGAATACGTTCCCGGGCCTTGTACACACCGCCCGTCAAGCCATGGAAGCTGGGGGCGCCTGAAGTCGGATACCGTAAGGGTCTGCCTAGGGCGAAACTGGTAACTGGGGCTAAGTCGTAACAAGGTAGCCGTACCGGAAGGTGTGGCTGGATTAACTCCTTTTTAGAGACAAACTCCCGAAGTAATTAACGGGGCTATCACATCATTCATTCCCTTCAGGCTAGTCCTGTAGCTCAGTTGGTTAGAGCACTACACTGATAATGTAGGGGTCAGCAGTTCAAATCTGCTCAGGACTACGACAACGAAGGGGGAATTAGCTCAGCTGGCTAGAGCACTTGATTTGCATTCAAGAGGTCATCGGTTCGACTCCGATATTCTCCACACTGAAGTTCTTTGACATATTGGTAGAGTAAAAATTTTCATAAGCAACGAAGAGCAACTGGCGGATGCCTTGGCTCTTGATGGCGATGAAGGACGTGATAAGCTGCGATAAGCTATGCTGAGGTGCAAATGACCTTTGAGGCATAGATTTCCGAATGGGGTAACCTGGCTTCGGCCGCCCAGCGCAAACCCGGAGAACTGAAACATCTAAGTACCCGGAGGAATAGAAAATAATTAATGATTCCCTTAGTAGCGGCGAGCGAACGGGGAACAGCCCAAACCAACATTGTTTCGGCATTGTTGGGGTTGTAGGACCTACGTGATCCAGTCAGAATGTCTGCAGAACCACTTGGAAAGGTGGACCATAGGGGGTGATAGTCCCGTATGCAGGTTGAATGGCGGTGGTGGGTATCCTGAGTAGCGCGGAACATGTGAAATTCTGTGTGAATCTGCCGGAACCATCCGGTAAGGCTAAATACATCAAGAGACCGATAGTGAACCAGTACCGTGAGGGAAAGGTGAAAAGTACCCTGAACAAGGGAGTGAAATAGAACCTGAAACCAGTTGTTTACAAGCGGTCGGAGCCTTCGGGCGACGGCGTGCCTTTTGCATAATGATCCTACGAGTTACTCCTCTCTGGCAAGGATAAGGCCTTCAGGGCCGCATCCGAAGCGAAAGCAAGTCTTAAATAGGCGCATAGTCAGGGGGGGTAGACGCGAACCCTGGTGATCTACCCATGGTCAGGTTGAAGCTTCGGTAAAACGAAGTGGAGGACCGAACCCGTATACGTTGAAAAGTGTTGGGATGAACTGTGGGTAGGGGTGAAAGGCCAATCAAACCGGGAAATAGCTCGTTCTCCCCGAAATGCATTTAGGTGCAGCCTCGGAATTGAGTGTCATAGAGGTAGAGCTACTGATTAGACTAGGGGGCTTCACCGCCTACCAAATCTTGATAAACTCCGAATGCTATGACATATATCCGGGAGTGAGGGCATGGGTGCTAAGGTCCATGTCCGAGAGGGAAAGAACCCAGACTATCCGTTAAGGTCCCCAAGTGTGTGCTAAGTTGATTTAACGTGGTGCGATTGCATTGACAGCTAGGATGTTGGCTTGGAAGCAGCCATTCATTTAACGAGTGCGTAACAGCTCACTAGTCGAGCGATTGTGCGTGGATGATAATCGGGCATAAGCACATCACCGAAGCGGTAGATTTTATGGTAGGGGAGCATTCCAGTTGCGCTGAAGGCGAATCGTAAGGTTCTCTGGAGCGGCTGGAAAAGAAAATGTAGGAATGAGTAACGATAAAGCAGGCGAGAAACCTGCTCACCGATAGACTAAGGTTTCCTGATCAACGCTAATCGGATCAGGGTTAGTCGGGACCTAAGGCGAACCCGAAGGGGGTAGTCGATGGAAAGCTGGTTAATATTCCAGCACCTGTCCACACTAAAAGTGACGGAGAATTGTAGTGGTTGCGTACTGACGGAATAGTGCGCTGAGCCTAGCCTTCGGGCGAAGCGAAATCATGAAAGTTCTTCCAAGAAAAGCGAGTGGACGGCCCGTACCGCAAACCGACACAGGTAGTCAAGGAGAGAATCCTAAGGTGCTCGAGTGAATCATGGTTAAGGAACTAGGCAAATTAGTCTCGTAACTTCGGGATAAGAGACGCTCTTCGGAGCCGCAGTGAATAGGTCCAGGCGACTGTTTATCAAAAACACATGGCTTTGCTAAATCGAAAGATGACGTATAAGGCCTGACACCTGCCCGGTGCTGGAAGGTTAAGAGGAGGAGTTAGCTTCGGCGAAGCTCTGAATTGAAGCCCCAGTAAACGGCGGCCGTAACTATAACGGTCCTAAGGTAGCGAAATTCCTTGTCGGGTAAGTTCCGACCTGCACGAATGGTGTAACGATCTGGACACTGTCTCAACCATGAGCTCGGTGAAATTGTAGTATCGGTGAAGATGCCGATTACCCGCAACGGGACGAAAAGACCCCGTGAACCTTTACTATAGCTTTGCATTGGAATTGGTTAATTAATGTGTAGGATAGGTGGGAGACTTTGAAGCTGCGTCGCTAGGCGTGGTGGAGTCATTGTTGAAATACCACCCTTTAATTGATTGGTTTCTAACCACAGGGACAGTGCATGGTGGGTAGTTTGACTGGGGTGGTCGCCTCCAAAACAGTAACGGAGGCTTCTAAAGGTGCGCTCAGTACGGTTGGTAATCGTACGCAGAGTGTAATGGCACAAGCGCGCTTGACTGTGAGACTTACAAGTCGACCAGGTACGAAAGTAGAGCATAGTGATCCGGTGGTTCCGCATGGAAGGGCCATCGCTCAAAGGATAAAAGGTACTCCGGGGATAACAGGCTGATCACTCCCAAGAGCTCACATCGACGGAGTGGTTTGGCACCTCGATGTCGGCTCGTCACATCCTGGGGCTGGAGAAGGTCCCAAGGGTTGGGCTGTTCGCCCATTAAAGTGGCACGCGAGCTGGGTTCAGAACGTCGTGAGACAGTTCGGTCTCTATCTGTTGTGGGCGCTCGAGATTTGAGCGGACCCGTCCCTAGTACGAGAGGACCGGGATGGACGTACCTCTGGTGTATCTGTTGTGGCGCCAGCTGCATTGCAGAGTAGCTATGTACGGATGAGATAAGCACTGAAAGCATCTAAGTGCGAAACTCGCCGCGAGATGAGATCTCGTTGAGAGCCGTGGAAGACGACCACGTTGATAGGCCGCAGGTGTAAAGATGGTGACATCAAAGCCGAGCGGTACTAATTGCTCAAAAGCTTATGAAGACGATTACTCTACCAATATGTCAACACATTTGTTGATTTCAAGGCAAAGGCCCAATGAATTCAACGTGAACGATAGGTGTCTATTGCGGTAAGGTCCACCTCTTCCCATTCCGAACAGAGAAGTTAAGCCTACCAGCGCAGATGGTACTGCTACGGCGGGAGAGTATGTCGACGCCACCTTGGGGCCCCTTCGGGGGCCCCTTTTTTTTGCTCAATTTTGCGAGCTTTGTCTCGTATAGATAGCCTACAGGACATGAATGATCTTGTTACCATTATAGGACGACCTAACGTAGGAAAGTCGACCTTGTTTAACCGCCTCACGGAAACCCGTGATGCCATTACGGACCCAACAGCTGGAACCACGAGGGACCGGAAGTATGGACGTGCTGAATGGGGTGGCCGAGTGTTTACTGTGATTGACACAGGGGGTTATTCGACTGGAACGGATGATGCCTTTGAAGGTGTAATTCGGGATCAAGTAGAGATCAGTATGGAGGAGGCTGGAGTGATCCTTTTCCTCGTAGATGCTCAGACGGGTATCACAGATTTGGACTTGGAGATTGTCCAGTTGGTTCGGAAGAGTGGGAAACCGGTCATGTTGATTGTCAACAAGATTGATACTGGGGTGCAGGAGTATTTGACCGCGGAATTTTATGGCCTGGGCATGGGCGATATACTGCACGGCATTAGTGCAAACAACGGTTATGGAACGGGTGACCTATTGGATGAGCTGATGAGGCTGTTGCCGGTTCGTGAAGAACCGGATGAGCTGGGTCTTCCGAGATTATCTGTTGTAGGTAGACCGAATGTGGGCAAAAGCACGTTGATCAATACGCTGCTCGGAAAGGAGCGGAACATCGTCACCGACATTGCGGGTACCACACGAGACAGTGTCCACACGCATTATAATGCGTTTGGCTTTGATATTGAGATTGTAGATACCGCAGGAATGCGCAAGCGTCGGAAAGTGGATGACAGCTTGGAATTCTACAGTACCGTGCGCACCATTAAGGCCATTGATCAAAGCGACGTGTGCCTGTTGCTCCTTGATGCGAGCCAAGGAATGGAGAAGCAAGACCAACACATTCTCTGGCACATACTGGACAGCTATAGGGGGGTTGTTGTAGTGGTCAATAAATGGGATCTTGTAGAAA
>Ga0206126_10004498_pt1 | contig 13415 bp, 10 predicted proteins | sample Helgoland_Spring_5_FD_148621 | JGI IMG/M metagenome (GOLD analysis project Ga0206126, IMG submission 148621) | Pelagic subsurface seawater microbial communities from Kabeltonne, Helgoland, North Sea - Helgoland_Spring_Bloom_20160412_1 | ecosystem: Environmental > Aquatic > Marine > Epipelagic ...
TTCACCCTCTTTCGGCGGCCACAGACCCAGCCTGGGAAGCACGTAGCGACTGGGATATTTATAAGGGAATCGCCAAAGAATTTTCTCGAGTTTCTGAAGGTAATCTAGGGGTAGAGAAAGATCTGGTCACTGTACCCCTACTCCATGACAGCCCCGGTGAGCTAGCCCAAGCCTTTGACGTTAAAGATTGGAAGAAAGGCGAATGCGAGTTAATTCCCGGTGAAACTGCACCCAATATGATTGTGGTTGAGCGGGACTTTCCCAATACCTATAAGAAGTTCACCTCACTGGGACCACTGCTTAAAAAACTGGGTAATGGCGGCAAAGGTATTAGTTGGAACACCGATGATGAGGTGGATTTTCTTGGCGAACTTAATCATCGCGTCACCGAAGAAGGTATTAGCAAAGGAAGGCCGCGCATTGAATCAGCCATTGATGCCTGTGAAGTTATTCTTAGTCTGGCGCCAGAGACCAATGGTGCGGTGGCAGTAAAAGCCTGGGATGCTTTGGGCCAACATACTGGTCGCGACCACCGGCATCTGGCCATCCCCAAGCAAGACGAAAAAATCCGCTTCCGTGACGTGCAGGCACAGCCACGTAAGATTATCTCATCACCCACATGGTCGGGCTTAGAAGATGAGCATGTTAGCTATAACGCCGGCTACACCAATGTCCATGAGTTTATCCCCTGGCGAACACTCACTGGTCGTCAGCAGCTCTATCAGGATCATCAATGGATGCAGGCCTTTGGCGAGCAGTTAGTCTCCTACCGTCCGCCTATTCATACTAAAACCACTGATTTGGTCAAGGGTTCAAAACCCAATGGCCATCCAGAGATTGTATTGAACTGGATTACTCCCCATCAAAAATGGGGCATCCACAGCACCTACTCCGATAACTTATTAATGTTGACCCTAAGTCGTGGCGGGCCGATTATTTGGCTCTCTGAAACCGATGCTCAGTCTGTGGGTATTGCCGATAACGACTGGGTAGAGGTGTTTAATGTTAATGGTGCCATTGCCTGTCGTGCGGTGGTTAGCCAGCGCGTCAAAGACGGCATGGTGATGATGTACCACGCTCAGGAACGGATTATCAACATCCCCGGCTCCGAGATGACAGGTACCCGCGGCGGCCACCACAACTCAGTGACTCGAACCGTTTTAAAACCCACCCATATGATCGGTGGCTATGCCCAGCAGTCCTATGGCTTTAACTATTACGGCACGGTTGGCTGTAACCGCGACGAAATGGTGGTGGTGCGCAAGATGGACAAGGTGGATTGGTTGGATGGATCCAATACTGATGATCTGCCTCAGCCACTACCACAAAACCCTTAAGGAGTAGGCCCTATGTTAATAAGATCTCAAGTCGGCATGGTGCTGAATCTGGACAAGTGTATTGGCTGTCACACCTGTTCAGTAACCTGTAAAAATGTATGGACCTCTCGCGAGGGAACCGAGTATGCCTGGTTCAATAATGTAGAGACTAAACCCGGCACGGGCTACCCAGATGATTGGGAAGATCAAGCCAAATGGAATGGCGGCTGGGTGCGCAACGATGATGGCTCCCTCACCCCAAAGATTGGTAGCAAGGCCAAGGTGCTGAGCAAAATATTTGCCAACCCGGATATGCCGCAGATTGATGATTACTACGAACCCTTTGATATGGACTATCAGCATCTGCACACCGCGCCTAGCTCTAAGCATCAGCCGGTGGCAAGACCGCGATCGGTCATCTCTGGCAAGCGCATGGAAAAAATTGAGTCGGGACCCAACTGGGAAGAGTTACTGGGCTCCGAGTTTAAAAAACGCAGCGCCGATAAGAACTTCGATAATATGCAAAAGGCCATGTACGGCGAATATGAAAATACATTTATGATGTATTTGCCGCGGCTGTGCGAACATTGCTTAAACCCTTCCTGCGTAGCCGCCTGTCCCTCAGGTGCTATTTACAAGCGCGATGAAGATGGCATTGTTTTAATCGACCAAGAGAAATGTCGCGGCTGGCGCATGTGTGTCTCTGCCTGCCCTTACAAAAAAATCTATTACAACTGGAAATCCGGTAAATCGGAAAAATGCATTTTCTGTTACCCGCGTATTGAAGCTGGTCAGCCGACCGTCTGCTCTGAAACCTGTGTGGGTCGTATTCGCTACCTAGGGGTTTTACTTTACGATGCCGACCGCATTAAAGAAGTGGCCAGTACCGAATCTGAACAGGGCCTCTACGAAAAACAGCTAGAGATATTCCTCGACCCCAACGACCCTGAAGTGATTGCCCAGGCGCGAAAAGATGGTATAGCTGACTCAGTCATCGATGCCGCCCAGCGCTCACCGGTGTATAAAATGGCAGTGGATTGGAAACTTGCTCTGCCGCTACACCCTGAGTATCGCACCATGCCGATGGTCTGGTACATCCCCCCATTGTCGCCGATTCAGTCCGCGGCCAACTCTGGGCACATGGGTATGAATGGCATTATTCCCGATGTCGAAAGCCTACGTATTCCGGTTAAGTATTTGGCCAACATGTTGACTGCGGGAGATACCAAGCCTGTATTACTCGCGCTAAAACGATTACTGGCCATGCGTGCATTCAAACGCTCCCAGACAGTAGATGGCGTGGAAGACCTTCCAGTACTCGAAGAAGTGGGTCTATCTGTTGAGCAGGTAGAAGAGATGTATCGCTACCTAGCAATTGCCAACTACGAAGATCGCTTTGTGATTCCAACCGCCCATCGTGAAGACGCACTGGTTGATGCCTATGCCGAGCGCGGCGGCTGCGGCTTTAGCTGGGGCGATGGCTGCTCCACTGGCACCAGTGATGTAAATATGTTCGGCGGCAAAAAGAACAATACTCGGGATGTGATCAGCACCGTACAGGTGTGGGATGAGGGTAAATAGACCATGAAGAGCCTAAAAGTTATCTCCTGTTTAATGGATTACCCCAACGCTGAGGTGCAAAAGCATATTGATGAACTCTGTGCCGTAGTCACTTCGAGTAACGAGCTGTCCTACGCGCTCAAAGATCGTCTGCTGGAATTAATCGACAGCATTTATGGCGGCGATCTGCTCGATGCCCAAGAAACCTATACCCATGTGTTTGACTATGGCCGTGCCATGTCGCTATTACTGTTTGAACATGTGCACGGAGAGTCTCGTGATCGGGGACAGGCTATGGTGGACCTAATGGCACTCTATGAGGGTAATGAATTTGCTATCAATGTTCGGGAGCTGCCCGACTATATCCCTCTTTATTTAGAGTACCTATCTCATCGGCCGGCCGCCGAAGCTAAAGATGGTTTAGCGGATATTGCTCATATCTTAGGGCTACTTTGCGCGCGCCTTAAAGAGCGAAAAAGCGATTATGCCGTTCTGTTTGAATCTCTATTAATGATTAGCGGCGAAACAGTAGAGATGGAAAAACTTCTAGAGCTGGCCGCAAAAGAGGAGCCTGACAATACACCGGAGGCTCTGGATAAAATCTGGGAAGAAGAGCAGGTTACTTTTGGCGCTGGGGATGCCCATGATAGCTGTGATGTGAAGCCAGGCTTTTCATCTAGTTCTCCATCAAGCTCTCAATCTAGTTCTCCATCAAGTGCTCCACCTCAATCAGAACCCCATGTACAAAATACACCCCTGCATTGGGTACAGAACTCTTAAGGAAACTAACCATGTCCTCTACACTCAATACTTTTCTATTTGGCCTCTACCCCTACATTGCTCTGGCGATCTGTCTCGCGGTGAGCTGGATACGATTTGATCGGGACCAGTACAGCTGGAAAGCTGATTCAAGTCAGATACTCGGTAATAAAGGGATGCGCCTAGGGAGCAATCTGTTTCATATTGGGGTGATCTTTATTTTGGCCGGCCATTTTATTGGCCTGCTAACCCCTGAGTCTATTTATCACCATATGATTTCAACGCCCAACAAACAGCTTCTGGCCATGGTTTCTGGCGGGGTATTTGGAATACTCTGTTTGGTAGGATTATTAATACTGTTGCATCGACGTCTGTTTAACCCAAGAGTTCGAGCCAATAGTCGCTGGTCTGATATTGCCATATTAATTATTTTACTGGTTCAGCTGCTACTCGGCTTGGGGACTATTTTCGCCTCTTCAAATCACTTGGATGGTTCGGTAATGGTCCAGCTCGGTGAATGGGCGCAGAGTATTGTTACCTTACAACCATTAAAAGCAGCCAATGCAATTGCGACAGTGAGCCTTGTATACAAGCTTCATGTGTTTTTGGGCCTAAGTATTGTTCTAATATTTCCCTTCACGCGTCTAGTTCATGTGATCAGCGCTCCGATCTGGTACTTCGGGCGTAACTATCAGGTAGTCCGTCAAAAGAAATCATAGTCAGTACCTCTACAATAGCTAGCCATAAAAAAGCCGAGCATTACAGTTAACTTAAAACTGTAATGCTCGGCATATTATGGAGCAATTCAGATTACTACTAATTACTACTATAAGAAACGAGTGACTAAAAAGAAACTTGTGCCTGCAGCCAAATCTTCTGTGTTTCTGTCGCAAAATCCTCAGCCTGATAGTCAGCATACTTAAGCAGTAATTTAACCTTATCATTGAGCGTCTTCGCCACAGACAGATCTATCTCATCACCCCAGTTACCTGGACCATCCTGTGCATCAAACTGATGGTAGGTTGCTCCAAATGTCATACCCGCCAGCTTTGTACTCAGACTTAAATACCGATCTTCAAGACCCGCACTGGGCGTCGCCAAGAATTTATCGGCCCAACCATTGAACTTATGCAGCGTGGCCAATGGTGTTGAAAAAGACTGGCCGGCAGTACTGGCATTTCCTTCCAAGACTTCCCAACCTAACTTGGCGGTAACTGCCTCGACCTTTACACCAGCCTCGAGCAGATAATAATCAGTATCATAGTTACTTGGATTGTCGCCATAGTCAGATTGCTGGGCATATTCGGCAGTGCAAAGAACCTTTAAATTATCTATATCAGACCATTCATGCTCTCCAGTAAACCGTAAGCCCAGAGTACTACTTGAGGCGCCGGGAGTATCTTTGACATCCAACCAATAACCATAGGCACTGAATGTACCCGCTGACAGACCCGTATAATTAATATTTAGCAGATGAGTGCTGGTATCGAGCTCAGCCGGCTGAGCACCATCCTTCGGCCCAAAGATTCGATTTACATTACTGACAAAGCTGTAAACCACTGTAGTATCGGCTAGTGCAGTATTCACAATCGCGAATGCATCATAGGTTTGTTCATTCTGACGCCAGCCAACGCCGCCAACAAAACGTTGATTATCAAAGTTGACTCGCTGTCGACCCAGCTTAAAGCTGTTGCCTTCAATTCCTGTGTAGGCAACCCAAGCCTGATTGATATCTGTTCCCTCTGGATCAGCCACAACTGGATAGCTGGTTAACCCATTAGTAGTGTCATTGTGGCTGTCGCCACCCAGTACAGCGACGTTGTCAACTTCCAGCTGTGCCTTAAAATACTCATGGGCAGCAGTGGTGTAGGTGAATCTCGTTTTTAATGTTGAGGCGTCTGCATTATTTGCCAGGCCCTCTTGATCGACGTTCTCAAATCGATAACGCAGGCTTACTTCCGCACTGCCGTTTTTAATCGAATCTACCACGGTAGTTGAAGTTTCCGCTGCATAGGTATTTGTAAACGCGAGGCTAAATAAAATAAATGAGGTGGAACTTATAAATGGAACTGCACGTAAAGTCACTTTAACAATCCTCCCTGAGGAATATTTTTAACATTATCTGAGAGAGGATATTAGCTTGACTAGTCTTTATCTGAATTGATATCTATCAACTGGTCGCTAATAGATTATTTTGCCGAAAATAAATCCCCCTGTTTTTCCATATGAATAAAGAATTTTGTGTTTTTATAGGGAAGTTTCATGAAGCCTGAAACGCCGAGGCCCTCAATAGCAGGGATATTAATCAATATTTGGTCGAGGCATTTTCTGAATTCATATTTCTTGCTAACGTCTAACAGTCTTAGGTAATTATGAATTTTTAGGTCCTGCTCGACTGCCTCAAAAATAATACAGCCGGTATGCTGAATCTTGTTCATACTCGCCAATAGCCGCATTATTGTTTGCGGTAGCTCCAGCATTTCATCTGGGTCAGTGCCATCTTCGAAATAGGAATGTAGTTTTGAGTTATCTTCAGGTACCAGTGCATCGCTGCAGTCAAACTGTATCTCCATGCCCGGCTGCGGGACAAAGGGTTCATCAGAATTATTGCGGCTGATATGCAATGTCTTTCGAGCATCAAACATGCAGCTTTTAAACACACCTTTATTGCTAATGGCACGGGCCAGATGGACCATATTATTAATCGCGCTGACCAAAGCTGGCGCTAGATTGGCATCATAGAGGTTAAGGCTTGAGTCCAGATATACGCCGCCATCATTCCAATTTATTGCCAGACCGCCTACTACGGGGTAACGGCCAAGGTGACTCACCGCAATAATAAAGGCCTTTTCTGTGTCTCCCATACCACGGAAATAATTTTTATAATGACCATAGTCTGCAGTATCGACGTCACGCGCTGCTTGGGCATCAAATTTGTCTGCGCCAATTTCTTCCCGTAAGAAGCTTTTTCTAGAGCTGTACACCACTGTCTCCAATTGCTCACTAACAACAGAGCTAGTTATTACAAATGGAATGAGTGGCGAACTAGGATTGGATGTTTCAGGCATTGATGTACTTACAATATGCTTCATATAGCGCATATTATTGAGAAAGTAGTCTCCTGCCCGCTCTCGAACCTCTGAATCCTCATCTAACATGCCCGCTAGGGTTTTGGCGAACTCGATAGGCAGACCCAGTGATTCTGGAGTGATGACGTACTTTCCAAACCGGCTTCCCTGTCCTGAGGACAGTGCATACAGAGTGCCGGCTAAACCCTGTTCATCAAAACGAGGAGAAGAGAGTTCAGCCTGTAACTGATCATCGCCAATAAAATAGATATCCCCGAGCTTTGCATTGGTGTTGCCGAAGTCTGAATTAATCGCATCTAAACCCAATCCGTCAAACCGTTGATGCTGGGCATCACATTGGGCAAACACTGCCGCACCCCAGTCGATCAGGGCCACCGTCTCGGTGGCTGGATCAAACATAATATTTGAAGGCTTAATGTCGCCATGAACAATTAGGCTACTTACTGTGGACTCTGACTGGCGTCGTAAGTACAGCAGTATATTGGACATCTGGGCGGCAATTTTAAGGACTAAGCGGGGTTCCAATTTTCCGCTTTGGCGAGACAGCTGTTCAAGATTGATACCCGGTGCTCGCTCCATCATAAGAATGGACTGGCCGCTGGCATGTTGAAAGTCTATAAATTTGGGAATACCAGAATGCTCTAGCTGATTGAGCATAAAGCCTTCTTCTTCTAGGCGATCCTGAACATGCTGAGGTAATGTAATACGGGCAAACTTAAAGACATATTGCTGCCCCTTCTGATGAGTGCCGGAAAAAACAAAGCCATAGGCTCCTTTGCCCACCATCTCAATATCAGTATACCCAAGACGTTCAAGCTGGGATTCGCAAAGACTCAGCCAATCCTTTAATTTTCGGGCATCCTGATGACTAAGCAGGTAAAAAGATTGCTCTTCATTGATGTAAAAGTGCTGTAAGTTTTTACTTTCGAGCAACCCCATATTGATAAGTGCCTAAGTCATGTCGCAATTAACGCCTAAATCATAGCAGCCAGCATAGTCCCTGGACTTTTAAGGTATCCCATCCAAACATTATTGAATCTGGCAATAGTACCGCCATCAATCACGCGATGATCACCAGACCAGCTTACTGTCATTATTTTTCGTGGCACCAGATTACCCTGTTTATCAAACCGGGGTAATGTCTGAATCTTGCCCAGTGCCACAATGGCTACCTCGGGTTTATTAATAATGGGAGTTGCTGCCGTGCCACCAATGGCGCCAATATTGGAAATAGTAATTGTACCTCCAGACAGTTCCTGGGGATTGATTTTACCACTGCGCGCAGCTTGGGTAAGGCGCGTCACCTCACCCGCTATATCTAATAGGCTCAGGTCTTGGACATTTTTAATATTGGGTACCAATAAGCCAGTCTTACCATCTACCGCCATACCAATATTGTGACTGGCAACATAGGTTAGTTCTGTGAAATCTGCATTCGGATGACTGTTTATTATAGGGAACTGCTTTATCGCTAGAGACAGCGCTTTGATAAATAACGGCATTAGGGTGATTTTAAGGCTATCGGTGGCATAGGTATCCTTGAGCATTTGACGAGTTTCCATCAGCTCAGTCACATCCATTTCATCCACATAGGTGAAGTGAGGAATGGTCGAGACCGCTGCACTCATACGTTCGGCCATTATTTTGCGTACACCCCTGATAGGTTCTACGCGATCTTCAGCGGTAGTACTAATTGGCTGGCCAATAGTTGCACTATCGTTACTTGAACCTCTGCCGTTCGAAAGAAACCCCAGTACATCCTCTTTTAATACACGTCCCTGCTTACCCGAGCCATTAATACTAGAGAGGTCTAGTTCATGCTCCCGGGCCATTTTACGGACTGCTGGGGTTGTTAGTACTTTGCTGCTAAACGAGAGATCTGCTGAGGCGGAGGCTACCACTGCAGCGGAAGTTTCAGACTCTTCATCTAGGGAGGTCGCTACGGCCACCTCAACCAAAGTCTCGGCGGCTGCTGTCTTTTCGTCTCCAGCGACGTCTGTACCCTCTACCTCAAGGGCAAATAGCGGCTGGTGCACCTTGGCAATATTTCCCTCAGCATAATAGAGTTGAGTCACACGACCGTTGTACATGGAGGGAATTTCAACAATGGCTTTATCCGTGCTGACATCGACGATTATCTGGTCTTCGACAATAATATCGCCTTCCTTGACCTTCCATTCGATCACTTCACACTCAACAATACCTTCACCAATATCCGGTAATATAAAATCTTTTTTCATGGTGCGTAACCCTCCAGGCGCTAGTAGGCCAGACTCGATTTGATGGCTTCATAAATTTTTAGATGGTCCGGCAGATACTGTTTTTCCTGTATCAGCGGAAATGGTGTGTCTATTCCTGTCACCCGCGTGATGGGGGCTTCCAGGCTTAGAAAGCAACGCTCTTGAATGCTGGCAGCAATTTCACCGGCAAAGCCACCAGTCAATGGGGCCTCGTGGCTAACCAGAAGACGGCCGGTTTTTTTCACCGACTCAACTACAGTATCTCTATCCCAGGGGAGCAGGGTGCGGAGGTCAATGACTTCACATGAAATACCCTCAGCGGCAGCAAGTTCTGCGGCTTTACCGATTTGAATCATCTGTGCACCCCAACCCAGCAACGTAATGTCTGTGCCTACCTGTACGATCTCGGCCACGCCCAACTCAAGCTCATAATCACTATTAGGTACATCGCCGACAGAGGCACGGTAGATGGCTTTTGGTTCGAAGAAGATAACCGGATCTGGATCGCGAATAGCCGCCAACAAAAGACCTTTGGCCTGATAGGCATTACTGGGGATAACGACCTTAAGTCCCGGGGTATGACAAAAATAGGCTTCGGGAGACTGGGAATGATAGAGGGCCCCATCAATGCCACCGCCATAGGGGGCACGGATCGTTAGGCCACCACAGTTAAATTCATCACCACTGCGATAACGAAATTTGGCTGCTTCATTAACAATTTGATCAAATGCAGGAAAGATATAGTCTGCAAATTGAATCTCAGCGACGGCAACAGAACCCTGCGCGGCTAAGCCAATGGCAAAGCCAGCAATACCCTGTTCTGTGAGAGGGGTATTAAAACAGCGCGGGCGACCATATTTTTCTTGGAGGTTACTGGTGGCTCTAAAGACGCCACCAAACTTACCTATATCTTCACCTAGACAGATCACTTTTTCGTCTGCAGCCATGGCTGTGTCCAAGCCATTGTTGATCGCCTGTATTAAATTCATGCGAGTTACGTCAGTCATTATGAATTCTCCCCATGAACTTTATAACTATCTGGATACTTAGCCACATGCTTTTCTAGAGATTCAAACTGCTCAAGGAGGTGGGCTGGCGTGTCCTGGTAAACATCAGTGATAAGATCTGAAAGCGGTGGCTTTGGACGTTTTTCGGCTAGTTTTAACTCTTCCAAAATCTCTTTACGGTAGTTTTTATGTAGATCTTCATCGCGGCTTTCGTCCCACCATGTTTGGTTAATTAACCAATTTTTCATTCTGATAATAGGGTCTTTTTGACGCCACTCATCTTCTTCTTCGGCACTGCGATAACCGCTAGGATCGTCTGAAGTAGAGTGGGCACCTAGGCGATAGCTCATGGTTTCTATCAACACAGGTCGCTGCTCTTGCACGGCAATATTTCGCGCCGCAATAGCCGCGGCATACACTGCCAAAATATCATTACCATCAACACGAATGGTTTTAATGCCATAACCCACACCTCTTGGTGCTATTCCGTCTCCAGCAAACTGCTCGGTGGAAGGTGTGGAAATTGCATAACCATTGTTCCGTGCCACAAACACCACTGGACACTGCAATACAGCCGCCATATTAAGTCCAGCGTGGAAGTCTCCCTCTGAGGCTGCCCCCTCTCCAAAATAACAAAGGGTGCAGGCGTTTTTGCCCGCAAGCTTTTGCCCATAGGCATAGCCAGCCGCTTGGGGAATTTGCGTCGCCAATGGGGAACTAATAGTCATAAAGTTGAGATCGGAGCACCCGTAATGAACCGGCATCTGCCGGCCTTTACCCAAATCTTTAGCATTGCTAAATAGCTGGTTCATAAACTGCTCAGTACTGAAACCGCGGAAGCGCAGTGCAACCTGCTCTCGATACTGCCCCATAATCATGTCGTCTTGCTCAAACGCAGCGACAGTACCAGCTACGGATGTCTCCTCCCCAGTGCAGGTGAGGTAAAAACTAAGACGGCCCTGACGCTGGGCACCGACCATGCGCTCATCAAGAATACGGGTATATACCATATCCCTGTAAATTTTCTCAGCCAGCTCTTGGGTTAATTCTGGGTACTGTGCATCTTTAATAACGGACCCATCGGCCTGCAATATCCGCAGAGTCGGGATCTGTAAGTTGCTACTATCGACAAATACTGGGTCAACAGTGGGTGGGCTTTTTACTGCCATAGGAAACCTCTCATAAATCCATTTTTTAAGGGTCAGTATTTAATGTTTTTTTATACTTATTTACCCTAATCTATGAGGATAAAATTACCATGATGGGGCCTAGGGAATCCTGCCAAACTGCCCAGAAACTAGCCTTAGATTAATTTAATTATTGCGCAAAGTTACGCTTTCACAAGGAATTATTGCGCATCTTAACCTATAATAAATTAAAGACTCTAAGGTCATTGGCTATTAAGGTAAGGTACGGTATCAGTCAACCTAGGCTGGATAGGGTAAAAAAACACATTGTTTTTGTAAGTATAGATGAGCCTTGAGGGACAACATGATCGAATATAAACTGGATAATATCGACTGGAAAATACTTAATATTTTGCAGTTTGATGCGGGAATTTCCAATATCGAATTGGCCGATCAAGTATGCCTATCGCCCTCTCCCTGCTCACGGCGGGTTAAGAATCTTGAACAGCTGGGTTATATTACTCGCCGTGTAACATTGCTTGACCCGAAAAAAGCGGGGCTTCCTGTTACTGTATTTGTGCAGGTGACCATGCATCAGCAGATCAAAAAGGATCTCGACCATTTTGCCAATCAGGTCATTAACTGGCCGGAAGTGATGGAGTGTTATTTAATGACGGGAGATTTTGACTATTTAATTCGTGTCGTCACCCCCGACCTGCTGAGCTATCAAGAATTTCTTGATGAAAAACTCACCCAGGTCGAAGGGCTAGATCATGTGAAGAGTAGTTTTTCTCTTAAACCGATTTGCTATAAGACTGAGTTGCCGCTGGGGCATCTGATTTTATAGGCTGCCTAACCAAATCGGTCTTATTAAATCGCTCCTCAGCAACCCGATCAGCAACCATAAATGTCGGTATATTTTCAGCCGCACTGCGCTCAAATATCTCTTTCAGAGTATCGCCAATTTCTTCAACCTTTGTAGCAAGGTCACTGGCGTAATTCTGGGCACTGTATTCAGGCTCCAACATTTTGCGCTGGTAATATACGTCAATGATACCGCCAGCATTCACGACATAGTCTGGGGTATAGAGAATGCCTTTTTTGTGTAGCTGAAGACCATGATCAACAGTGGCTAGCTGGTTGTTAGCCGCCCCCGCAATAATACCCGCTTTAAGCTGGCCTATGGCTTTGTCATTAATGGCGGCGCCGAGCGCGCAGGGAGCAAACACGTCAACGTCTAGCGCGAAGATCTCGTCACCAGTGACTGCGGTGGCCCCTAACTCTCGTACGGCACGATCCACACTGGCTTGAACAATATCCGTCACATAGAGTAGCGCACCCGCTTCATGTAAATACTCGGCCAAGCGATAGCCCACATTACCCAGCCCTTGAATGGCGACTTTTAAGCCCTTCAGATTTGACCGCCCCAACTTGTAGATCACTGCCTCCCGAAGACTTACAAATACACCATAGGCAGTGCTCGGCGATGGGTCGCCACCATGATCAGAGGCTTTATTTACGCCACTAACATAGCGAGTTCGCTCGCCCATTTTTAGAATATCTTTGACAGAGGTACCGGAATCTTCGGCAGTGATGTAGCGACCTCCCAGCCCTTCAATAAAGTCGCCCATGGCATAGAGTAATGCATCGCTCTTCTCTGTCCTTGGGTCACCAATAATAACGGCCTTGCCACCTCCCAACTTTAAATTGGCGATCGCTGACTTGTACGTCATACCCCTAGACAGGCGCAGCACATCGTTTAGCGCTTCGTCTTCGGAGCTGTAGGGCCACATTCGACAGCCGCCGAGAGCAGGGCCAAGATTGGTATTATGAACTGCAATAATTGCCCTGAGGCCAGATTGCCTGTCATTAAAAAAGGCTATTTGCTGATGATCATCAAACTCTTTATGAGTGTAAACCGACATTTCCTGAACTCCATTTCTCTAGGGATCAAACACTATTTGTCACAAAATTTTAACAGCTAGAGACTGATGATTAGTTGCAAATATCTGTGTTTGAAAAGAGCTTTTAGCAGGGCTAATTAGTTTTACTCGCCCCACAGCAATCATTCACTAAAATGACTGATAGAAATGATTTTGGGAATCTAATTTACTCGATTAAAAACTTAGAGGATCTCAAGCGCTAACTGACCGCTAACAACATTAAGTTGGCTGAATTGTTCTCGGGCCAGTTTGATTTTTTCGTTCTGATCATCGGTAAGGTTAGCGATTTTCTCTGCCATCGCCAATCGCTTGCGAAGACCCGCTTGGTTAGCCACCTGAATGGCTAAGCCGGGGCGACAGTTTAGCTCCCGCAG